>Ga0136656_1000117_pt1 | contig 23975 bp, 28 predicted proteins | sample CPBDNA_9_FD_94862 | JGI IMG/M metagenome (GOLD analysis project Ga0136656, IMG submission 94862) | Freshwater to marine salinity gradient microbial communities from Chesapeake Bay, USA - CPBay_Sum_15_0.8_DNA (version 2) | ecosystem: Environmental > Aquatic > Marine > Coastal | place: USA...
AAAAGGAAGCGGTACAACTTCGGTAAACCCATTTGTTTTACTTTGAACATTTTTAATTAATGAAAAATGGTTAACCCATGAATCTATATCATCAATATGACCAAACATAATTGTTGCTGTAGATTTTATCCCTAAGTTATGTGCTACTTCCATCACATATGCCCATTGTGAAGAAGTTATTTTATCAGGGCAAAGATATTTTCTAACTCTATCGTCTAATATTTCAGCCGCAGTACCAGGGAGTGTGTTTAGTCCAGCTTTTTTTAACTGACTTAAGTACTCTTCAACACTCAAACCAATAGTTTCTGCACCCTGCCAAATTTCTAAAGGAGTGAAACCATGAATATGCATTTCCGGAACAGACGCTTTTATATCTTGAACCATTTTTAAATAAAACTCACCCGTATAGTCAGGATGAATGCCGCCTTGTAAACACACTTCTGATGCACCCATATCATATGCTTCGACAGTTCTTTCAACTACTTCTTTTATGTCAATGGAGTATGGTTTTTCTTTTAAATTTAAACTATTAGGTCCTTTAGAAAATCCACAGAAACCACATTTGTAATAGCATTGATTCGTATAATTAATATTTCTATTCTTTACATAAGAAACATTATTTCCGTTTTTTAAAAAATTTAACTCGTTTGCAACATTTGCAATATCATTAATTTTTTCTCCTGCGGTATTAAAAAGTACTCTCAGATCATCATTATTAATTTGATATCCATCTAATACCCTTTTTAATATTGAGTCAATTTCAGAATGGTTAATTTGACTTTTGTTGTTAAAGACAAAATTATTTAAATTTGGGATATTTTTTCCACTACCAGGAGACCAACTTGTTTCTTCTCTTCTAAAACCTCTGACATTTCTAGTTTTTAAGAATCTAAAAAATCTTTCTTTATCAAATTCCTCTCTTGCCTCGTCAATAGAAAATACAGGAGAAAGCAAAGTTCGCTCATAGAAATTTAGACCATCTAGATTTTGTAGTTCCAATATCTGTTCTGAACTCCAGTCTCTTAGGAGTAAGTCTGAAACTCCAGCATTAGCAAATTCAATTGCTTCCTCAATTGTGTCTACATATATCGACGTTATAAAACTTGTTTTCGAGTTGATAGATTTAAGGAATTTTAGATCAGAACTATTAGAAATTAAAATAGTGTGTGGTTTTAATCTATCAATAATCTCTAGTGCGGTCTCAATATTATTTTTAAAAATGTAAATAAGTCTTTTAGGATGAACCGATTCAAATTCTTTCCAGTTTTCATCAGAAATCATCCAAACATCTGTATTTGTGTTTATATCCTTTGATATTGTTTGAAATTCCTTCTTATGCAATTCATCTATATTTACTGATACATCAGTTTTGAGTGAAAATGTAGAAGTACCTTCTTTTTTTCTTGAGTTTAAATATATTTCATTATCGTTATCACATGGTCTGATTCGAAGAAAAGAAATGTTATTGTTCATTTTGCTCTTTTGGATATCCATCTGTATCAATAATATTATTAACTTTTTCAAAAATTTTACTATTTAACCATTCTTTTTTTATGAATTCTGGATAAACAGGCAACCTTTTTCTAAGAACTTGACCTGTGATTGAAATATCTAATTTTAATTTATTTATATTTGGCCATAAATGATCAGGATTTACCCAATCAATGGTTAATGGTGATATTCCACCTAAATCATTAATACCACTTTTTAAAAATTTTGTTATGTCTGGCGAAAGGTTTGGTGGAACTTGGAGAGATATATGTGTAGGAGAATAAATTCGAGTTGTTGCAATGATTCTTAAGAACAAATCGTTTGTTATTTCAGAGCTATTTTTCATTAATGTATTTTTCTTTGCTCTAAAATTTTGTAATATTACTTCCTGAATTGCAGAGTTCTTTTTTACATAATTAATTAAATTAGTAATATCATTTACAATTTCTTCTTTTGTTGAAGTTAATCCAAGAAGCAATCCAGTTGTGACTGGATATTTTTCTTCTAATGCATTGTTAAGGGTATCCAGCCTTAAATCAATATACTTTGTATCTGTTTTGTAATGAGCTTTTCCCTTATCGTATATATTCTTTGAAAATGACTCAATCATAATGCCACCAGATGGTGAGTGATTTTTTAACTCCTTTATTTCTTTTTTGCTCATTAAACCAGGGTTGGCGTGAGGAAAAAGATTAAATTTCTCATTTACTACCTTCATTGAACTAATTAGATATTCATGAGTTGAGGAATGGCCTAACTCTTTAAGTTGGGTTAAAGCAAAATCCCATTTGAGCTCAGGCTTATCTCCTAAAGTAAACAAAGCTTCATAGCAACCAGCTTCATCACCAGCTTCTGCTATTGAGAGAACCTCATCTTGATTTAAATAAGTTCCGCCCTCTTTGGGAGATTTTACAAATGTACAATATCCACAATTATCTCTACACATTGTTGTTAGTGGAATAAAAACTTTAGGACTATATGTTATATTGTTGCCAAAGTAATCTTTTTTCTTTTCAAAAGCATTTGCTAACAGTTCTTTAGTTGAAACTGATCCAAAGATGGAATCATTTATTTTTCTTGTTAATTCAGTCATAAGTAATGCTTTTAAGGTATATTATTAGTTGATTGTAACAACAATTAACTAATAATCTTGTGAGGGTTGATGACAAATGTATCTTTAGTTGGATTTGGAAGAATAGGTAGAGATCTATTTAGACAAACATTGGGTGATGCTGATATAGATATTGTGTCTATCTCTGACACTGCTGATAAAGCTAACTTGATTTATTTATTAAAGTACGACACAATTTACGGAAAACTAGATGCAGAAATTAAAGAATCCGAAACTGGTATTGTTGTAAATGGTAAAGAAATCTTATTTAATTCTTGGAAAAATGGTGACGAAGCAAATTGGGATGAACTTAACACTGACATCGTAGTTCTTGCAACTGGTAAGCCAAAGACTAAAGAAGAAGTTGATAAACATTTATCAAAAGGTTGTAAAAAAGTTATTGTTGCCTCAACTCCCGAAAATTTTGACGATATACAAATATATGTGCCTGGTGCAAACGATGAAAATATAGATTTAAATTCTAATGCATTTTCTTTAGGTTCTAATACAGCAAATGCAGTTGCACCTATTCTTAAGGCTTTGGATAGTAAAGTTGGGGTTGAAAGAGCATTTCTCACGACTGTTCATGGATATTCAAATTCAAACCGTTTAGCAGATGTAGCAGGTGAAGGATTTAGACTTAACAGAGCAGCTGGTGAAAATATTATACCAAGTATTACTAAGTCTTCTGAGGTTATATCAAATGTTCTTCCATTCATTGAAGGAAAGATCGCTTCATCATCTATGACAGTACCAATTCCTGACGGAAGTACAGTTGATTTGACAATTGATATCAAAACCGAAACAAGTATTGAAGATATAAATAAAATAATTGAGGATGCTTCCAGTTCTGATTTAAAAGACATTATTGGATTAACATATGATCCAATTGTTTCTTCTGATGTTGTAAGAAGCACACTCTCTGGTTTAGTAGATGGATTAGCAACAATGGGTATCAATAATAAAAAAATTAAACTCATTATTTGGTTTGATAATGGTTGGGGTTATGCAGCTAGAATTATCGATACATTGAAAAAGCTTGGTCAGGTGTTATAAATGGGTAATGTAGCCATAAATGGTTTTGGAAGAATTGGACGATCTATATTAAGAATAATTATTGAAAATAATTCTGACTTAAACGTTGTTGCAATTAATGACCTCGGTAATTATGAAAATCTTGCATATCTATTAAAACATGATTCTGTAATGGGCATTTTAGATAGTGATGTAAAAGTAAATGGAGAAAATCTTTTAGTTGGAGATAGAGTTATTAAGCTCACCTCAATTAAAGATCCTGCTGAGCTTCCTTGGAGCGAATTAAATGTCGATGTTGTAATTGAATCAACTGGAATTTTTAGAGATAATGAATCCCTTAATAAACACATATCAGCTGGTGCTAAAAAAGTATTACTCACTGTACCGCCCAAAGATGAAATTGACGCAACGATTGTTTTAGGTGTAAATGACAATGACTTAAAACCAGATGACAAAATAGTCTCTAATGCTTCATGTACTACAAACTGTTTGGCACCGATAGCTAAAGTACTGAATGATAATTTTGGAATTAAATCTGGTCTAATGACCACAGTACATGCATACACTAATGATCAAGCACTAGCCGAAACAACACATAGTGACTTTAGAAGAGGTAGAAGTGCAACCCAAAATATAATTCCAACTTCAACAGGCGCAGCAAAAGCAGTTGGCATGGTTCTACCTGAATTAAATGGTAAATTAGATGGCATGGCAATGAGAGTTCCTGTGCCAGATGGTAGTGTAGTTGATTTAGTAGTGGAATTGGAAAAATCTGTTTCTATAGATGATATAAATAAAGCTGTTAAAGAAGCTGCTGATAATGAACTTAAAGGTATTTTAGAATACTCTGAAGTTCCTCTTGTATCTACCGATATATTAAATAATCCACATTCAAGTATTTATGATGCATCTTCTACACAATTAATAGATAAAAATCATGTCAAAGTTGTATGTTGGTATGACAACGAATGGGGTTACTCCAATAGAGTTGTAGATCTTATTGGAAATCTATTAAATAATGGATAATAATCTTCCAATCGCACCTGAAGCAATTGGAAATTATGTAACATATAAAAAAATTGGAAACTATATCTACACATCTGGACATGTACCTATTACAGAACAAAAAAAATACATAGGAAAAGTACCAACTGAAATTTCAATAGATGAAGCTTATAAAGCCGCAGAGTTATGTGCTGAACTTACTATTGCAACAATTAAAAAACATGGAACTATTGAAAACGTGCAGCCTGTAAATGTAATCGGTTTTGTAAATTCTAATGAAGGTTTTGGTGAACACGCAAAAGTTCTCAATGGATTTACAGATAAACTTTCAGAATACTTTAGTGAAAAGTCGACACGATCAGCTGTAGGTGTTGCTAGCTTACCATTAAATGTATGTGTAGAAGTACAGTGTGTGTTTATCTATGAATAAATTAATTGGAATATCCACAGGTCTTAAAAATGTAGACATGGCACCTGGTAATATACCATGCGTTGTTATTAATAGTGATTTTGTTAAAGCATGTAACAACTATGGAAATACTGCTGTTATATTTGGGCCACATGATAAATCAGAAACAATAGATGTTTCAAAATTTGATGCAATAATAATTTCTGGTGGTGGTGATATTAACCCAAATATCTATGGAGAAGAAAAACTCGAAAAAACAATAAGAGTTTCAGACATTAGAGATAGCTCAGAATTGGCAATGCTTAAATCTGCAGAAGAAAATAATGTAAAAACTCTTGCAATATGTAGAGGACATCAATTACTAAATGTATATAAGGGTGGAACACTTTATCAAGACCTCAAAGAAAGTGGATTTGATCAAATTGAACACGATAAACCATTTGATGATGCACGTTCACATGTTCATGATTTAAAAATAGAAAGTAATTCAAATTTGTATAAAATAATTCAAGAAAATGAAATACAAGTCAATTCAATACACCATCAAGCAATAAACAAAATTGGTCAAGACTTACAAATAACTGCTAAATCACCTGATGGAGTTATTGAGGGTATAGAAATTACAAATGGTTGGAATGCATTAGGAGTCCAATGGCATCCTGAAAACATGCTAGAGGATAATGTAAGCAGAAAATTGTTTGAATGGCTAAATAGTTAAGCTACTGTCCAATAAAGCTAAACTATCGTTTTCAAATCTAAAAAAATTACTGTTGTATGGGACACTCATTTCTATGCCGCTAATTTTGCAAAAATAAATATTATTTAATACCTCATAACTTAACAACTTATTATTGTTACTTTTTAAATCTTGTCCTACGAAAAAACCGGGCCAAGGTAATTTATCTTCATTAATAAATGTGTCAATTAAATTTATATCCATTTTTACATCCATATCTCTTAATTTAATAATTGATTCAATTGTGTCATAAGATTTAAATTTAATTAAATTTCTATTTTTTAAATGTTTTTTAAATTCCTCAACTACAAAATTCATACCATCAATTTGCAATATAGTTTCTTTTAGCTCAAAATTGCGAAAAAAATATTCAATATTAATATATTGAAACCCTTTTAATGAATGTGGTTTACCTAATTTGCCTACAAGAAAATAGTTTTGATTAGTCAATAAATTCTACAGAAGATTGTAAGCCTTCTTCATCAGCTGCAGCTTGTGCAACAGTTCTGATTGCTCTTGCGACTCTTCCTCTTTTGCCAATTACTCTTCCCATATCATCAGGTGAAGTTCGAACCTCTATAGTTACATTTTCATCATCAGAGTCTGCAACATCAACTTTTACAGATTTAGTATCTTCTACAATCTGCTTAACGATGTACTCGACAACATTTTTAACAATTGTGCCTGAAGCCATTATTCTTCTTCCTTATTAGTAGATTCTTCAGAAGATTCCTTATTAATCTCTTCATCTAAGTTTTCATCTTGTTGTTTATTATTAGCTTTTGAACTACTTTTAATTTTTTCTTTAGGAGCTTGTGGTATGGATACAACCTCTCCCTTAGTAGAACGCCATTGTGCCCATGCACCCGAAATTTCTAATATTTTTTGAGCCCTTTCTGAAGGCTGTGCTCCTTTATCTAACCAATCAACAGCTTTGTCTACATCAATTTCAACCATGGATGGATTGTGATGTGGATCGTAATAACCTAAATCTTCAATAAATTTACCATCCCTAGGTGAACGAGAGTCAGCAACAATCACACGGAATGTTCTATTTTTTTTCTTACCTCTTTGAGCAAGTCTTATTCTTACAGGCATTAAATTTCCTTATTTAAATTGCAATACATTATCTTACATGAAGTGAGACATAAAATGTATAATATTTAGATTAACTTCTTCATAAAAATAACTAGAAAAGATTTAATGTTTTGCTAACCTAATTTTGATGCAAGTAATTGAAATATCACATCCTTTAAAAGATCACTATCTAACAATAATTCGTGACAAGGAAACAGATTTCGAAAATTTTAGAGAATACTCCTCTAAATTATCATATTTGCTTTTTATTGAAGGCACTAAAAACATTTCAACAAAAATAAAACCTATAGAAACTCCTTTAACCAGTATTGATGGTTTGGAGATTGAAAATGAGAATGTTGCTATAGCAGTGTTAAGAGCAGGTTTAGGTCTCGTTGATGGTGTAAAAAACCTACTGCCTAGTACATCATTTGGATACATCGGAGTTCAAAGGAATGAAGAGACGGCTACGCCTGAATATTATTATGAAAATTTACCAAACTTAGAAAATAAAAATGTTTTTATTCTAGAACCTATGCTTGCTACAGGTGGTTCTCTATCATTTGCAATAGACAAGGTCAAAGAACACAATCCTAAAAGCATAATTGCTTTAACAGTTATTTCTGCTCCAGAAGGTATTGAAAGATTAAAAAAAGAACACAGTGATATTACCTTGGTGACTGCAAAGATAGATGAAAAACTTAATGAGAATTGGTACATAGTTCCTGGACTAGGTGACATGGGAGACAGGCTTTTCGGAACAACCTAATGAAAAGATGTTTTCTTGTTGTAATAGATTCTTTAGGTGTTGGTGAAGCACCAGATGCAAAACAATATGGAGACGAAGGCGTAAATACTCTTGGTAATGTTGCAAAATATGTTCAAGGTGTTGATTTACCTACTTTTAATAAGTTAGGATTTGGAAAAATTACTAATGTTTTAGGATTAGGTACTGATCACAAAGCTACTGTTGGTAGGCTTTCGGAAGTATCTATAGGAAACGACTCAACCACAGGGCATTGGGAAATTGCAGGTCTAATTACAACACAGGAATTTAAAACATTTCCGGATGGATTTCCTCTTGAACTTATCAGGAAGATAGAAGATGAAATTGATTTTAAATTTATTGGTAACATTCATGCTTCAGGCACTGAAATTATTAAAGATCTTGGTGAACAACACATGCAAACCAAAGAACTTATTTTATACACATCTGGTGACTCCGTTTTTCAAATAGCTGCGCATGAAGATGTATGCAGTCTTGAAGAGCTTTATAGAATTTGTGAAATTTCTAGAAAACACTGTAATCAGTACAACATAGGTAGAGTAATTGCTCGACCATTTAGAGGTCCCAATAACGCTTTTGAACGAACTTATGACAGGAAAGATTATGGAATGAATCCACCTGGAGAAACACTTCTAAGTTATGCATCAAAAAATAATTTAAAAACTTACGGAATAGGAAAGATTTCTGATTTGTTTGGTATTGAATTTCTTAGTAGTTATGTCCATACTGAAGGCGATCAAAATGGTATTGACTGTTTGTTAAAAGAGGTTGAGTCCGGAGATAATGATTTTACTTTTGTTAATTTAGTAGATTTAGATATGTTGTATGGTCACAGAGAAGACCCTAATGGTTACTACAAAGGTTTACAAGTAATTGATAAGGGTATAGGAAAAGTTATTGAATTATTAAACGAAAATGACTTGCTTATTTTAACTGGAGATCACGGTACAGACCCAACAGATGGAAAAACTGACCACTCAAGGGAATATGTTCCGTTTGTTGCATATAAAAATAACGGTAAAGCGAATTATATTGGCGATGTTGAAAGCTTTACAAATATAGCCTCTACTGTTTCAGAATTTTTTAATTTAGAAAATATATTCCCTGGTAAAAGCTTTTTAAATCAAATATAGATTATTAATCTGTAAACATATGATTGAAAAAATAAACAAAGCTAAAGACTTTATAAGTACTTTTACCAATAATAAAAACATAGATACGATGATTGTTTTAGGTTCAGGGATGGGGGGCTTTGAGGATAACTATGAACCTTTAAACCAAGTAGATTACTCAGATATTCCTAATTTTTTAACTCCATCAATTGAAGGGCATGCCGGTAAGTTATCTTTAGTGTCCATAAATAATAAATTTACTGCAATTTTGTCAGGAAGAGCACATTATTATGAAGGATACCCTATCCAAGACCTAGTAATTCCTATTAGAGCTTTTTCATTGCTTGGTGTAAAAAACCTTGTACTAACAAATGCAGCTGGTGGTATATCAGATAATTATGTTCCTGGAGATATAATTTCAATCACGGACCATATTAATTTAACCGGAGATAATCCATTAATTGGCAAGAACCTTGATACATTTGGTCCAAGATTTCCAGATATGTCTGAAGTCTATAGTAAAAATTTCTTAAAACTTGCAGAAAAGGTATCAAAAAATCATTTTGAATTTAAAACAGGAATTTATGCATGGTTCACGGGACCATCGTACGAAACGCCAGCAGAAGTTCAATATGCAAAAAATATTGGAGCTGACTTAGTTGGCATGTCAACTGTTCCAGAAGCAATAGTTGCCAAACATGCTGGTATGGAAATCAGTGCTTTTTCTCTCGTTACAAATCTTGCAGCAGGAATAAGCAAGGATCCATTAAACCATGAAGAAGTTGTTGAAATTGCTGATAAGTCAAAACAAAAACTGCAAGGGTTTATGAAGGAATTTTTATCTGAATTAAATTCAGATAATTAAAAACATAAATTAATATATAGATATGAAAATTGCAGTTTGTGCCAAACAAATTCCTGATCCAGCAATTCAAGTTACCTATAGTAATGGAACAATTGAAAGACCTGAAGAACAAGTTTTAGACGATACTGATAGATATGGGATTGAAGTTGCTCTCCAGTTAAAAGAAAGATTTGATGCAGAAGTCACAATAATCTCAATGGGACCAACTGGAACACAGAAGGGTCTTCAACAAGCACTTCAAATGGGCGCAGACAAGGCTGTATTTGTTGATGACGAATCCTTAAAGGGTGCGAACTCATTAATGACCGCAAATGTTTTAAGTGAATTAGCTAAATTCCTTTTGGCGGATATCGTAATATTTGGCACTGAGTCTACAGATGGTTATTCTGGGACGGTTCCACAGCAAGTTTCAAGATATCTTGACATAGAATGTATTTCATATGTAAAAGCAATTGAAGTTAATGAAAACGTTACATTGACTAGACAAACTGTGGAAGGCTCTGAAAAAGTAAATATGCCAGATAAATGTGTTATATCAGTAACTGCAGGCGGGGTTGAACCAAGATACCCAAACTTTAAAGATATCATGGCAGCTAAGTCCAAACCAATAGAGCAGGTTTCAATAAGTGACTTAAACATTAAATCAACTCAGAATCTTGAATTCATAGATATTGAAACAATCGAAAATTCTAAAACTGGTGAGAAAATAATTGATGAAGGTGAAGCCTATCAAGTAATTGTAAATAAATTGAAAGAGCTAAAAGTAATATGAAAACTTTAATAATTGGTGAAATTATAAACAACAACCTAAGTTCTGGAACTTTAGAAATATTAAGTAAAGCAAAGTCCTTAGAATTAGACGTTCAGGTTATAACTGTCGGCAGTGATGAAAATCCATCAATCGGTCTTGACCTTTGTAAGCAAACATATTTAAAAAGGCAAAGCAATTCATTAAATTTATCAAAAGCTGCAACAAAAATATCCGAAATAATTAAAAATGAGGAAATAAATTTGATTCTTGGGTCTTCAACATACATGTGTAGGGATTTGATATCATTTTTATCTGTAGATTTAAACAGTAGTCCAGTCTCAAATGTTATTGATTTTGATGTCACATCAGAAAATGTATCTACTGTGAACTCTATAAATGGTGGAGAAAGTCTTTATAAAACAAAAATTAATTCAGATAAAACTTTACTGCTTATTAGACCAAAAGCATTTGATCCTGCTGAGGTAAATTTTAATGATGATTTTGAAACTATTGATTTAGACGGTAGTGATATAGAAGTTTTTGATATATTTATTGAAGAAAAATCTGGTCCTCAGCTTGAAGATTCTAAAGTTGTTATATCTGCTGGTAGAGGCATGGTTGATAAAGACAATTTAGGATTAATTGAAACTCTAGCTTCAAAATTAAATGCAGCTATAGGTGGTACTAGAGCAATCGTTGATGCTGGTTGGATGCCTTATTCACAACAAGTAGGGCAAACAGGAAAAACTGTAAAACCAGATGTATATATTGCGTGTGGAATATCTGGAGCAACTCAGCATCAAGTTGGTATGAAAGATTCAAAATTTGTTATAGCTATTAATAAGGATGAGGAAGCTCCTATTTTTCAATTAGCAGATTTAGGCATAGTCGGTGACACGCTAAGTGTTATACCTAAATTGAATGACAATATTTAATCTTTAAACTTAATTTTATTATTGTACGGAAGCACATCGTCAAATTTATATTTTTCAAAACTGTCCTTGTGAACAACAATTACATCCTCAACACCAAACTCTGACATTCGCTGCCTAGAAACACCGCAAGGAAAAATTGCTTCTTCATCTGCATCAATACATGCAACAGCTAATATATCAATTTTTGTTTCACCTTCTGAAATGGCTTTGAGAACAGCTACATCCTCTCCACAAACTGTTGCTGGATAAGATACATTTTCTATATTGCAACCAGTATATACATTTCCTGACTCTGTAATAAGTGCTGCTCCAACTCTAAAATTTGAATATGGTGCATAAGCTTTTTTTGCAGCATCCCTAGCTAATTGTGCTAATTCTTGATCATTCATGATTTATTTATCAATTCTTCAAAATCTGCTTTAGTTTTTGTAAATACTCTAGATCCAGAACCTGGCTCCATAGTAACCCCATATAAAACATCTCCAGCATGCATAGTCTGCTGTTGGTGTGTAACAATAATATATTGAGCATCTCCCTTTACATGTTTTAATAAGTTAATCATTCTATGTAAATTAGCATCATCGAGTGCAGCTTCAACTTCATCAAGTATATAAAAAGGGCTTGGAAATGACTTAAATATAGAGAATAAGAATGCTATTGCAGCTAAAGATCTTTCTCCACCAGATAATAAACTTAATTTCTTAACCTTTTTACCTTTAGGTTGTACCGAAATATCTATTCCCGTTTCTAAAATATTTTCTTTATCTGTGAAAGACAGAGATCCTTTTCCTCCAGGGAACAATGTTTCAAATATTTCAGAAAAATGGACTGAAATGGAATTAAATGAAGACTCAATTCTAAATGATATTTCATTTTCAATTTCTTTAATGTGTGAATTCAATTCCTTTTTAGCTAAATTTAAGTCTTCAATGTTTCCTGTTATATCTTCATGTCTTGAATTTAAGGTTTCAAAATCTTCTTTAGCTAAATAATTTACTGTTCCTATATTTTCTAATTGTATCTCATAATTTTTTATTTCATTTTCTATAGTATGTTGAATCAATCCATCAGTTTGAACATCAAGAAGACTTTCATCATTCAATCCATAAATATTTTTTAATATAGAAAAATGAGATGAAGTAGAAACTTGATTTTCTGATAATTTAATTACTACTGCTGTTTTTTCCTCTTTTGTGTCAAAATAATTTTTATTTAACTGTTCAATTTCTAAATCAATTTTCTGAATTTTTTTATTAGTATTTCCATACTTATCATCAAACTCTTCGGATTTTTGAGCTAATAAATTACTAGTTTTATTTGTAAATGCAATAAAGTCTTTAATTTTTAAAACAAGCTTTTCTAAATCTGATTTTGAAGTGTTATTTTTAATAGATGAAATTTTTTCTTTTTCATTAAGAAATTCATTATTTTGTTCTGTAAGATTTTTAATTCTTTCCTGAGAAGTAACTAATTGGTTAGAAATTGAAGTTATTTGACTTTCTAAATTTTCAATCTGTTTTTCTAAATCAATCTTCTGATTATTTATATCAATTTTGAACTCTTCATTTTGATTAATTCCTGAAAGCAATACTTCTTTTTGATTTAATTCCCATTCCATGGATTCATTCTTAGATGTTATTTGGTCTATTTTTTCTTTTGATGAGTTAAATTCTCTATTCAAGATATTTTGATGAAAAGTAACATATTCATCTTTTGAAGAAGAAATAAATTTTGTGATTTCTATATCATTATTAAATTTCTCTAAAAGATCTTCTGAATTTTTAACATCGCTCTCCCATTTACTAAGTTCAAGATTTAGCACTCCTATATCTTGTGATGTTTCAGATATGCTCTTTTGTAATGATTTTATTTCATATTCTAATAAAGCTTCATTTACTTCTTTTGATGCAGAAGATTTCTTGATAACAGACTCAAGTTGAGTTTTTAAATCATCATAAGTTGATTGAAGGTTCTTTAAAGAAAATTGTTTAGACACCAACTGATTAGAAAGCATACTTATCTGATCTGAATTTTGATCTATTTTTTTTGAAATTTTATTAATTTGCTCTATATTTCTAAAATCTTCACGTTCTAAATTATCTTTTCTTTCATTTGCCACCTGAGCAATTGATCTTAATTGTTCAGTAACATTGTTTATTTTTGAAGAATATTCTTTGAATGTAGAGCCAATGGAAACTCCATCGCCAAGTTCATTATTTATTCTTAGTTTTTCTTTTTTCAAATCTTCAACTTTTAATTCAATAGAATCAATTAAATTTGAAAGTATATTTTCTTTAATTTTTAAATCATCATATTCATTTTTAAATTTTCTATAAAGCAAAGTATGTAGTTTTATATTTCTATCTTTTAATTGATTTGTTACATCTTCATGAAGCTTTGCCTGTTCAGCTTGTTCCTGCAAAGGCTTTAGTTGCTTTCTAATCTCACGTAAAACATCTTTAGCTCTTTTGATTTCTTTATCACCAGATTCAATTCTCTTTAGCGCTTTTTCTTTTTTCGATCTTAAAGGTAAAATTCCTGAAGCTTCTTCAATTGTTAACCTGTGATCCTCAGGCTTTGAATTCAATATTTCAGCTATTTGACCTTGTGAAACTATAATATGTTGCTGTTTACCTATACCTACGTCACTTAAAAACTCTTGAATATCCAACAATCTGCAATTTAAGCCATTCATAAAGTATTCAGAAGTACCATCTTTAAACAGTTTTCTTCCTATAGAGATTTCACTATTTCCGTTAAATTTTTGTTCATCAACTTCAAAATTTAAATAGACTTCTGCAAATCCTTTTTCTGATAATTTTTCAGTACCAGCAAATATCACATCTTCCATCTTGTTAGTTCTAAGAGTGGCGGGGCTTTGGGTTCCCAACACCCAAGATATTGCATCTACTACATTTGACTTGCCGGAACCATTAGGTCCAACAATAACATTTACTTCGTCTGATAATTGAATAGTTGTCTTTTCAGCAAAAGACTTGAACCCATTAATATCTAATGATTTTAAATACATTTATTACCCTGTTGTTACTTATATATTAGTAACAATTGGAATAAATTTCTTATTTTTGAATTTTTTTTAAATTACTTCTATTTCTACAGCACGCGTATTTTGCCTGTTAGATGTGTATATATTATCAAGATATTCAAAAGGCTTTTTATTTATCCAGCCATTTGAATATAGAAAGTAAGATGCAGCCAAATCTACTCCTCTTTTACTTCCGTCTATACATTTAAATATAAAGGATTCACTATTATCCGTAACAAACAGGACTCCTTCTGCACCTGATTTTGCTAAAAGTTTTCGTTCTGAATTTTTTATTATATTTGTATCCGTTCTATTTTCGCCACCTATTATTTCTGGATGAGCTAAATAAGCTTGAAATACCTTATTCCAAGATTCAGCACTTCGACTTTTCTGTATAAATTTTATAGAGTTTAAAAAATTTGTCACATTTAAATTAATTGCTGGAAGACCACAACCATCAATACCGAATCCAATATCTTCATTTTCAAATATTTCGATAAAGTACTGTTTTATGATCTCCTGAGTTTTATGAATTAACTCATAGTAATTACTACTATCAACAGATAATAGTTTAGAAAATATTAACATTGATAAATGCTTGCCAGAACAATTGTTGTGCAACCTAGTAAATTTCTTACCTGAAATTAGCAAATTATCTGCAGTTCCATCATGAAAAGGTCGCTGTGGGCCACAAATTATATTATCTAAATCAACTTGAAATTTTTTTGCAGTTGCTTTTAATAGTCCTATATGCTCAACTTGACCAGAATGTGATGCTGCAAACAATGCTATCTCTTCTGAAGTAAATTCAATATTTTGGTTTGATGCTTCAAGCAATAAAGGAATTACTTGCATAGGTTTAACTGAAGACCTGGGAAAAAAATAATCGTCATACTGTTTATTGTTTGAGTATAGATTTACTTTATGAGAAGACTCTATAGAACCATCCCTGTATAAATTTACTGTTAATTTGTTATCTTCTGACATTTTTTACACACATAAGTACCTCTAGAATCTATAAATATTTTATCAATTTTATTTGAACATGAAAAACATTTATCTTTTGCATAAATATACAAATTATTTTGGTTGTTACCATATACACCTTGCGGTAGAACATAAGTCATATCACTTAAGGTTGTTCCATTATTTTTAATAGCCTTTTTTAAAACTTTCTTTGTATTTGAAAATACATTGTTCCAATTTGTTTCATTTAATTTAAAAGATACTGAATGTGGATGAATACCAGCAAGAAATAAAATTTCATTAACATAAATATTTCCTAGTCCGCTTATATTTTTCTGATCTAATAAGAATTTTTTAATACTAATAGAACTTTTTTTTGCTTTATTCATTACAAAGATTTTATCTAGTTTTGATAATGAAAGTGCGTCTGGACCGAGGGTAGAAAATTGTTTATTTGCTACATCATTTTTAAGAATCTTAATATATCCGAACTTCCGAATATCATCATATAGTAAAACGTCTTTATTAAAAAAAAATATACCGTGCGTATGTTTATTTTTTTTACCATTTAGATCTAATCTTCCACTCATGCCTAAATGAAAAAAAATTGAATTGTTTTTAAAGTTAAATTGTAAAATCTTTCCTTTTCTAGATACCTCAAGCAAAACTCCTAAGTCTCTAGGATTAACACTATTAAATCTATTTATTCTTTCATCAAATATTTTATATTTTTGTAATTTTTGATTTATTAAAGAATTTTTTAAAACCCTACGAATAGATTCAACTTCGGGTAATTCAGGCATCTAACTTTGTTAAAGCGTCTTTTGCAGCAGATTGTTGAGCACTTTTTTTTGATTTTCCATCTCCAGCACCAATTATTTCATCATTTAATAAAACTTCAGATGAAAAATTTTTATTATGGTCAGGTCCATGTGAACTATCTTGATAAATTACTTTTAAACCCTTTTTAGCAAAATATTCTTGCAATCTAGTTTTGTAATCTTTTTGTCCAGGATTTAGAGATAGATTTTTTATACTTGGATAAATAAATTTTGAAACAAAATCATTTACAGCTTTTAGACCACCATCAAAATACAAAGCAGCAATTAAAGCTTCCAGAGCATCTTCAATAATTGAATCTTTATGTCTTCCTCCGGTTGAATCTTCTGCTGAGCCTAAAAAAAGATACTTACCAATATTTATTTTTTTTCCAAGTTCAACAAGGTAAAACTGATTAACAGCGCTTGATCTAATTTTTGTAAGACTTCCTTCGTCTAATTCTGGATAATTTTCAAATAAATATTCAGTTAGGTCAAAATCCAGTATTGCATCTCCAAAAAATTCATACCTTTGATTTGATTGTAGGTCCGGATACTCATCTAAATATGATTTATGAGTTAAAGCAATCTTTAAAAAAGTAATATTTTTAAATTTGTAGCCAATATTCTTTTCTAAATCTTCTAAATTACTCATAACTCTTTAATGGCGTCAGAAAACTTACCAATAAAATCTTTCTTGATGGATTCATTTGTATATTGAATACCATTCATAATTGCTTCCTGCTTAGATGAACCATGACCGATTGTTACTAAACCATCGACGCCTAGTAAGTATGAAGCATTTGTTTTATCAGGGTTTAATTGATCCTTCACAGGTTTTAATGCTTTCTTGACTGATGGTAAAAAAGGTTTAAATAGATTCTGTTTTAGAGAGACAGATATGAGGTTTTGCTGAAGTTTTGCAGTTCCTTCTAAAGTTTTTAATACAACATTACCTGTAAATCCATCAGTAACAAATACATCAACCTTATTAGTTGCAAAATCTCTACCTTCTACATTTCCAACGAAGTTTAAAGAACTTGCATTTAAAAGTTTAAAAGCAGATTTTTCTAGCTCTCTACCCTTTGTCTCTTCTTCGCCATTATTTAATAGTCCAATTTTCGGAGATTCAATATCAAAAAGAGCTTCAGCAAGCTTTGATCCCATGACTGCAAATTGATAAAGGACTTTAGGTTTAACATCTAAGCTTGCACCTGAGTCAAGTAAAATAACATTTCTTTCAACAGTTGGCAAGACTGATGCAATTGCAGGTCTAATAACACCTCTTTTTTTTCCCAAAATTGTAATTGCGCTTATAAGAGTTGCTCCGGTAGATCCCGCAGAAAAAACAGCCTCAACCTTTTTTTCTTTTAATAATTGCATACATCCATTTATTGATGCTTCTTTTTTGGACCTTACGGCTTTAAGTGGATCTTCGTCCATTGAAATTACCTGAGGAAAATGGTAAACAGGTATTTCTGTTGATCCTAGGTAAGGTTTGATTAAATTTTCGTCACCACACAATACAACATTGACGCCATTTTCTTTTGCTTTAATTGCACCTTTAACAATTTCTACAGGTGCTGAATCACCACCCATTGCATCAACGGCAATAGTATTCATAATTTTTTTAACTTACTTCAGGTTCTTTGACTTGTCGACCGTTGTAGGTTCCATCTGTAGGGTTAACCCTGTGTGACTGTTTTGCAACACCAGTCTCTGGATCAACTACAAAATGCGGTTTTGAAACTTTATGTGTAGCTTTTCTACGTCTAGTTCTAGATTTAGACATTTTTTTCTTTGGGACTGCCATAGTTATATTCCTTTCAAACTACAAATCTAGCTGACTTAGAGAGGAAAATGGACTTTCTTTTGAATTTTTTTCACTATGATTGCAACTTAAATTATTTTTATTTATCCCACAAAATGAGCAAAGACCCTTACATTTTTGCGAACATACATAATTTATATCCATTTTTTCAATGATTATTTCAGAAATAAATGGAGCTAAGTCAAAATATTCGTCATCATAATTTATTTCATAGTCGTTATCTTCTTTAATATTCAAAGTTGTAGAAAAGGAACTTTTTTCTTCATTATGTGAAACTCTTAAACATCTCCCACAATTACTTTGATATCTAAAATTAATTTCAATTGAAAAAGAAAGCCTACCTTCGAACAGTTCAATTTCTGAGTGATATTTAATTTGTTCATTATCATCAATAAAATTATTGCCAAAATTTATTGGAAATGTGCCTTCGTTGTCGACTTGTAATTTATCTTTTGAAGAGATTAAGTCAATTGACTTAATCTTGGTATTTAATTTCATTTTATGGTTTTTCTATATCGCGTGGTTGTCTAAGTTTGGTTCTCTCTTGATCTAAAAAATCATTTAACTGATTAATTTTGCTTTGAATTTCTTGCATTTTACGGTCTACTGAATCTTCAATATTTGCTCTATAAGATTGAGCTTCAAGTTCAGTTTGCTTAATTAATGCATTGGCTTCAATAACTGCTTCTTGTAAAACATATGATTCTTGAATAAGCTTTTCAGATTCACGCCTAGCTTCTTCAATAATCTCATTTGATTCATCTTTAGCTTTTGTAATAAACGATTCCTGTTCTCTTACGATCCATCTTGCAGTTCGAAGTTCTACTGGAATTGTGTCAATTATTTCATCTATATTGTTTATAATTTCTTTTTTATTGACCCTTCCAGTAAGTGAATTCGATTCGAGACTTGCCCTTAAGTTTTCTAGTTTATCAACTATGTCAATTCTGACATTTCCTTTTGCAATATCTTCAAAATTAATTTCTATTTCAGGCATTGTTCATTCTCTCTAAAACATAGTCAGGCACCAAAGACTTAATGTCTCCACCGTATGCATGAATTTCTTTCACCATTGAACTTGATAGGTATCCATATTCAGGAGAGGAGGGTATGAATATAGTTTCAAATCCCTTTAATGTCGAGTTAGCTTGTGCCATTTGAAATTCATAGTCGAAATCTGTCATGGCTCTTAACCCTTTGACAATAGCATCAACTGACTCTGCTGATGCAAAATCAACTAATAAACCTTCAAAACTTTTTACTTTGACATTCGCTCTATCATTACAAATTTTTTCTAGCATTTCTGATCTTTCCTCTTGTGTAAATAAAGAGTCCTTTGAGGGGTTAACAACTACTCCAACTATAATCTCACTAAATATTTCAGAACATCTATTGATAACATCAATATGTCCATTAGTAGGTGGGTCAAATGAACCAGGAATTAAAATTTTCATATTCTCCTCAATATAAGAATTTTACTTTGCCCATAGTTTTTTTCCCTATGTAATTCATAATTTTTTGAAAACTTTATATCTTCAGAGGCTTTATGCCTATGAATCATTAAAAGCCCTCGATCATTTAAAATGTTCTCTATGATTAAAACTTCTTTATTTACTTGACTTGAATCAAGTTCAAAAGGAGGATCATAAAAAATCAGATCATATTTATTTATAGAATTTTGAATAAAAGAATTAACGGTTGAATTTACAATACTTAGATTACTTGACATATTTTCTACGTTTTTCTTAAGTATTAAAATGCATTCTTTAGAGCGTTCAACAAATGTAACATAATTTGCTCCCCTACTTAATGCTTCAATACCTAAACTTCCAGATCCGGAATATAAATCAAGAACATCTTTTTCTTCAACCATGAACTGAATTGAATTAAAAATTGCTTCTCTAACTTTACTCATCATTGGTCTTGTATCTGCGTTATTAATTGTTTCAATCTTTTTAGACTTATAAATACCTGCCAAAACTCTCATGTAGTACCATCAGCTTGAAAATAATTTGGAAATAATAATTTTGCTTCTTCAAATACTTTATTCGAAGAATTTAAAGTATTGATATCATCATAAATTTCTTTGGATTGAATAAGTAAACCATAATCAAAACGTAAATCAGCAATTTTTAAATCAGACCTACCTGATTGGTTTTTACCAGTTACCTTTCCTTCACCACGTATTTCTAAATCTATCTCTGATAATTTAAATCCATCGCTCAATGTAGATATAGCCTCTAATCTTTTAACACCCTCTTCGCTGATAGTACTGAGAGATTTTTTATTCGTAATGTGAAAAATACACTCTGATTGTTTTTCACCTCTACCTACTCTTCCTCTGAGCTGATGCAATTGATTAAGACCAAATCTTTCTGCGCTTTCAATTATCATTAGAGAAGCATTTGGAATGTCTATACCCACCTCTATTACAACAGTGGAGACAAGTATGTCTATAGAACCATCCTGCATTGATCGCATTATATTTTCTTTTTCCTCATAAGACATCTTTCCATGTAAAAGAACGACCTTATAATCCGCAAATTTTTTAGAATATTCCAAAAAAACCTTCTCTGCTGCCTGTATATCAGAAGACTCACTCTCTTCTATATAGGGACAAACTACAAAAATTTGTGAATTATCATCTAAATGTTTTGAGCACTTTTCAAAAACTTTCTCATTATCTTTTTTTAAACCACTAAATAAATGTGACACAATTGGCTTTCTTCCTGGCGGTAATTCATTGATTGAGGAAATCTCTAAGTCACCATATATAGATAGTGCAGTAGTTCTGGGTATTGGAGTTGCAGTCATGACTAGTTGGTCGGGAGTTATTTCTGAATCTGAAATTAACTTTTTTCTTTGATCAACACCAAATCTCTGTTGCTCGTCAATAATTACAAAACCTAGATTACTAAAGAATACTTTATCTTGAATTAAGGCATGAGTACCTATATATAATCCAGGCTTGCCATCAGAGATATTTTTCATTACTTGGCTTCTATCTTTCACAGAGGACGTTAGAAAATTAATTTCTACATCTGAATTTTTTAAAAATGCATTTAATGAATTTAAATGTTGTTCAGCCAATACTTCCGTTGGAGCCATTAGTACTACTTGGTAACCTGAATTTATTACAGCGTATATAGAAATTGCAGCTACAACTGTCTTTCCTGAGCCAACATCGCCTTGAAGAAGCCTTTTCATAGGATAATCATTTTTTAAATCTTCTAGAATCTCTTTATAGGCTTTTGTTTGAGATGCTGTGAGTTTAAATGGTAAGTCTGTAACAAAAGTATCTATTAATGAATTTTCAAAACTATATTTTGGCCCTTTGTTTTTATTTTGAAATTCAGATTTTAAATTTTCAAATATAGAACGTAAATAAATAAATTCATCAAGAGCAAGCCTTTCTCTTGCTTTTTGGAATTCTTCAATTGTTTTAGGAAAATGAATTGATTTAAAACTTTCTGTTCTAGAAAAAATTGAATTTTTTTCTACAACCTCATTAGGAAGCATGTCGTTAATTCCAGGTTCAAACTCTTCTTTATGTGTATCAATTATTGACAATGCGTCTTTTATTGCTTTTCTTATTACACCACTAGATACACCATCAACTTTTGGATATATGGGAATTAAAGATCCCGTCTCACTCAGTTCATCTATATCAGCAAATTTTTCAATTGTAGGATTTTTAAATTCTATTGATCCAGTTTTTTTAATTTCAGGCTTTCCAGAAAGAGCTACATCTTCACCCTCTTTAAATCTCGATTCTATATATTGAGGTCCAAACCATTTTGCTTTTACCAGGCCTGTGCTGTCTTTTATTGAAAGTGTCGTAATTCTTAATCTTGATTTAGTCGTAAAGACTGAAACATTATTGATCGTACCAATCATTGTTACTTCTTTTTCAATATCTGATTGATCAATTTGATTTATTTTTTTAATTTTTGACCTATCAATGTGCTTTCTTGGATAAAATCTAATTAAATCGGTAATGGAAGATAAATTACTCTTTTTAAGATTTGAATATCTTTTCTCACCAAATCCTTTTAAAGAATCTAACTTTATATTATCTAAGTAACTTAAACTTCTTTCAACCACAATCAAACATTACCTAAAAAGTTTTAAAATGAAAGTACCTACAAATTAATAAATTAGTTATAGTTATATTTGTAATTAAAGGAAATACATGGCGAAAAAATGTGAAATTTGTGGAAAGGGACCTTGGTTTGGAAAACAAGTAACTTTCTCGCATAAAAGGTCTAGTAAAAAGTGGTCTGCGAATATACAAACAGTTAAAGTTGCTGATAGTACAAATACAAAAAAGATAAAAGTATGTACTTCTTGCTTAAAAGCAGGGAAAGTAGTTAAAGTTTAATGTCACAGGGTGTCGTAAAATCTTACGATCCTAATACAGGTAATGGAATAATAATTCTTGATACTGATAAATCGGAAGTTTTTCTTGCACCAGGTTCTTTAAAAGGCTCTATTTTTAGAACTTTAAGACAGGGGCAAAGAGTAAATTTTGAAATAGAAGACAGGGAAGGCATCCTAACTGTTCAAAATATACGAATTGGACAAGACAAGTACTAAAAAGACTTAATGTCCTTAATAAATCTTGATTTAGAAAATGAACAAATAATTAATGATTATTTTAAAGATCTTTGTTGTGACAATTACACAATTCCTTTTTTATTGGGTGGCCAGTCAAATGCAGATAACGCATTAAATCAACTAAACATTAATAAATACGCTACAAAAAGAAACAACGTATATCCAAAAGATTCAAGAGGTTCATCTTATTTATCCCCCTATATACGACATGGTCTACTTAGTCTCTCTGATGTATGGAAAGCCGTTGAGAAATTTGAATACAAAGATAAAACTAAATTCCAAGATGAGTTGCTTTGGCAAGAGTTTTCAAGACATTTATATGCAATAGTAGGTAAAAAATCAAGAAATTATCTAAATTACAAAATAGAAAATCCTGATTCGAATGCAGATATTTATAAAAATATGAATTGTGTATCGACTATTGAAGAAGAACTTGAAAAAACAGGTTATATGGTTAATCAAACAAGAATGTGGTATGCATCTCATAATTCTTTACGGGTAGGTAACGACTGGAATCAATATGAAGACTATATGTTTCAACATTTATTAGATGGGTCTCGTTTTGCAAATAGATTAGGATGGCATTGGGTCATGGGATCACAAACAGGAAAACCATATGGATTTTCCAAATTCCAAGTTCAAAAAAGGGCACCACAGTTATGTAATAATTGTGAATTAAAATATGACTGCCCTATTCAAGAATGGCCACAAACAAATATATCTGAAAAATTAAATAATTATTTTAAAGTAGATGAAGAAAAAGTTTTTGGTCCAAAAAACATAAGAGAAAATATTAGTACTAAACCATCCTTTGTATGGATAACAGGTGAATCTATTGGAGACAATGATCCAGCAATGAGTCATTATCAGGAACTACCAGTAATTTTTATATTTGATATAGAGCTGTTAAGTAAATTGCAATTATCAACAAAGAGAATTAATTTTTTACTTGATTGCCTTAAAGAAATAAATAACAAAAGGGAGCTGCAGGTACATTTAACCACTCCAGATGATTATTTACGAAATAAATATTTTGCATCAACATTTGCACCAGTACCAAAATACAAAAAAATTACAGAAAGAAATATTCCATCTATAGAATTCCCGGCATTACGACTTGCAGATCCCATTAATTTTTACCCTACAAGTTTCAGTTCATGGAGAAAAAAGATAAAGTTAAATATATGAGAAGAAATTTAATTTTTACATTCTTGTTTTTTCACAATTATATTTATATCTATTCAAATGGCAGAATAGGAGAATTTCTACAAGGAAGGCCGTGTTTAATTCTTTCCTCGACTGGTGCCAAGACTAATTTGTTAAGAAAAAATGTTCTTGTGTTCATGAAAGAAGGTAATGAGATTTGTCTAGTAGCATCTAAAG
>Ga0136656_1000119_pt1 | contig 23635 bp, 23 predicted proteins | sample CPBDNA_9_FD_94862 | JGI IMG/M metagenome (GOLD analysis project Ga0136656, IMG submission 94862) | Freshwater to marine salinity gradient microbial communities from Chesapeake Bay, USA - CPBay_Sum_15_0.8_DNA (version 2) | ecosystem: Environmental > Aquatic > Marine > Coastal | place: USA...
AACACGTCACGCCCGACGGCGGGACGGGTGACGCCTCACGGGTACTTGAACGATGTCGGGTCCGTACCCGGCAGGTACGAAACACCCTTGCCGACTCGCGGCAGTTCCACCCAGGTGTTGCCGGGTGTCAATTTGATCTCGTTGCCGGCGGTGTCCTTCAAGGTGAATGGATCGCCTGCGTCGGCTCGCTCCCAGATGCCCTGAAACAACTTGCCGGCGGTGAACACCCAGGCTTCGCCCGAACCGATGGTCTTGGCCACGGGGCTGTAGCCGCTCTTGCTGTACTGCACGTACAGCACCACCACGTTGGCCGAGTTGATCCGAACGTCATCGACGTCCACATGGGGCTTGTCGTCCTGCGAACGGAGGAATCGACCGAACTCCGTGCTCCATTCCCACAACACCCGCACGCCGTCCATCGACAACTTGATGCCCGCCGTCTCGCGCGCAGTCGAGGGAATTGCTTCGTCGGCTGCACGATATGCGAACTGGGCGGCGGGAGGTGCGGCTCCTTCCGGCGCGAGCGTCCACAACTTGGAGGTATCGGCAATCAAGTTGTGCGGCGCGGATCGAGAACTTTCACGGCGATAACCACCCGCATCGTTGGCGGACGAATGGCTCAAGTCCACCATGGTGGACGAGCGAATCAAACGGGTGACCTCGGCGTTGCCGCCACTCCAGACGAAGAGTGGCGAATTGAGCGACTCCAACAAATCCACGTCCTGTTTGCGACCACTGCGAATCGGGCCAACCGGATCGCTGTCATTGGTATGGAACACCGCGGCAAATCGGGTGAGCATCTCCACGTTCTCTTCGAACACGATGTCGGCCTGGTTGAGACCCCACTGCGGTCGGGCCTTCGGATGATTGTCAATCTTGGCCACCAGGGCAGGACGAGTGAGTGGCGCATCCACGGGCAGGCCGGTGAGCGGAGCCAGGATCGGCGGAATCGTCGTGGTGGTCGTGGTGGTTTCGGCCACGGTGGTGGTGGGGGCCACCGTTTCGGGTGTGGCGGCCTCATCGCTGGCACCATCCGTGCCCCCGCCGCAGGCGGTGACGAGAACGAGGGCGGCGATGCCGCCAATGGTCGAGACACGACGTGCGAGGGTCATGGCTGAGGCTCCTTTGGGTTACATCTCGCGCAGCAGCGCTATGCGCTCCGCGAGAGGCGGGTGGGTATTGAAGAGTTTATGGAAAAACCCCAATCGACCCGTGTCATTCACCCCCGATAGCGGCTGCTCTATCCACATATGGGCCGTGGCCATCGATGCGGAATGTGTCACGGTGCTGTCGGCCTGCAGCTTCTCGAGGGCGGAGATGAGCCCGGGTGGATAGCGGGTCAACTGCACTGCCGACACATCGGCCAGCGTCTCGCGACGGCGACTCACGGCTGCCTGCATGGCCCGGGCGAGCAGTGGTGCCACGATCAACAACACGATCCCGATGAGGGCGAAAGGGTTGCCACGATTGTCGCGATCCCCGGCTCGTGCCACCCGCCCACCGTTCCACCACATCATTCGAATCGCGATGTCGGTGAGAATCGCCACCGAGCCGACCAGTGTGACCGCCAACGTCATCACCAGGATGTCGTAGTTCTTGATGTGCGACAATTCGTGCGCCACGACGCCTTCCAACTCCACTCGGTTCATCTTTTCCAACAAACCCGTGGTGACCGCGACCGCCGCATTCTTCGGGTTCCTCCCGGTTGCAAATGCGTTCGGTGCCGGATCGTGAATCACATAAACGCGCGGCTTCGGCAATCCCCCGGCGATGCACAAACCCTCGACCAGGTTGTGCAGCCGCTTGTAAGCCACGGGATCGGCTGGCACGGCTCGACTCATGCGCAAGGCGATGGAATCCGACTTCCAGTACGAAATGAACGCCATGACGCCGGAGAGCACGAGCGCGACGATCGTGCCCATCGTGCCGTTGCCCACCAGAACACCCACGGCCATTCCGACCAGCACGAGTACCAGCACGAAACCGAACATCAGCACCACCGAGCGGCGCTTGTTGGCGGCGATGAGATCGTTCAGAACTTCACCGACGGCGGCGTGGCAGCGGCCGCTTCAGCCTCGAAATATTCACGGTCGGCGAAGTTGAAGCCGCGCGCGAAGATCACGCCGGGGAACGACTGCGTCGTGTTGTTGTAGCGCTCGACCGCATCGTTGTAGAACTGGCGGGCGTATGCCACGCGGCTCTCGGTGTTCTGCAACTCCTCCTGCAGCGAGAGAAAATTGGTATTCGCCTTCAGATCGGGATACGCCTCGGAGAGCGCGAACAACTGACGCAGCGCACCCGTTAGCCCGAGGTCCGCGGCACCCTGCTCCACGGGAGTGGGCCCGGCCGACATTGCCTTTGCTCGTGCATCAATAACCGCCTCGAGTGCACCCTTTTCGAACGCCGCATAGCCCTTGACGGTTTCAACGAGGTTGGGGATGAGGTCCAATCGACGCTTCAGTTGCACGTCGATCTGCGACCAGGCATTGTCCACCTCGTTGCGACGACTCACCAAGCGGTTGTAGGAAAAAACCACCCACGCCGCGAACAGCGCAATTGCGATCAGCACGATCCAGAGCGCATTCATGACACCGAGGTTACCGTTCGCGCGAAGGCTCGTCGGGCTCGCTGAGATCGACGTCACCTTCGTCGTGAGCGGTTCGCTCACCTACCACGCGCTCGCGCAGCTGCGCGGTGCGGTCGCGCAGACTGGCCATGGTGTCCGCGACGGTCTCGGTAACGCTGTCCCGCACCACCTGCGACAACTTTGCGATGCGCGGGCGACGCAACAGACGATCCTCGAAGTACCGCACTGCGGCACTCGGTTGCACCACGATGCGAGCCTCGGCTTCTGCCGTGAGCACTTCGCGATAGATCTCCACGTAGCGCTCGGCAAGCGTGCGCATCGAGAGTTCCTCGGCTCGCTCGTTGCCCGCTGCAACCAAGCGTGCGCGCAACGTGTCGTCGGTACCGACGTGTCGTAGTGCCTGGGCCAATGCGGCCGCGTCGCCTGCCGTCACCAGCACACCGTTGCGGTCGTGGGTCACCACGATGTTGTAGCCATCGATGTCGCTCGCCACCACCGGTGTTTGGGCGGCCATCGCTTCCAGCAGCACCAATCCGAACGATTCGCCGTGCAACGACGGTGCGCAGAACACCGTGCAGCGAGCCAGTCGCTCGATCTTCTCCGTCTCGGAAACCTGGCCAAGCCACTCGATGCGCTCGGCAACGTGCGGGTCGCGGGTGTAGCGCTTTCGTACGTCGGCGATGTTCGGGCCGTCCGAGCAGACCCACAGTCGAAAGTCGTCGGGCAACAACAGGAATGCGTCGAGCAACGTCTCTAAGCCCTTACGTGGTTCGTGGCGACCACAGAACAGAATCGTCGGATTCCGTTCCCGCCGGAGATGCGGGCGTCGGTACGTGTCGATGTCGATTCCGTTGTACAGCACTTCGAACGACCCACCAACGTGTCTGGCAGCCATGTCACGTGCGGCAGCCGACACCGCCACGCGGTGGTCGAGGTGGGTGCCGAGCCATTCCAACCCCTTGCGCACGCGGCGGTACCAGGCGATCTCGCCCGACGCATGGAAGGTGCCCACCATCGGCGCAAGGCGCAACATGAGGGCGGTGACGGTCGGGCCCGGCGCCATCGGCTCGTGAAGGTGCAGGATGTCGAACGCCTCGTCGTTCAGTGCGCGCAACGTGCGGAGTGCCGCGGACGGGTCGGGCGCGAGCGGCACGGTCGACCCGTTTGCCATGGTTGGCAGGCTGTTGCCGAGGGGCGTAACGAACGGCTCCGGGGGCGGACCGTCGCACGGGCCGAGCACGCGAACCTCGTGGCCCATCCGTCGAAGTTCGCGCGCCAATCCCAGGACCTGATGTTGTACGCCGCCCGGAATCGTGAGGCTGTACGGACTCACCATCGCAATTCGCAGCATTGCGTCACGTCGACTCGCCGATGGCACAGCGTTCACCCCCTTCACGGTACGGTGGGCGCAGCGGTGTTGCACCGCGGCTCCATGACTGTTCGCGCCACTCTTCCCGCCATCTCGCTGGTCGCGTCACCGACTCGACGTGGCGCAGTGTTGCAACTGGCGCGCGAAGCCGAGGATCGTGGTTTCACGCACGTGGCCTGTCCGAGTCTCGGGGCAGCGATGCCACTGTGCACCTCGCTGGCGCACGCGACCACCACGTTGTCCTACTTCACGTCGATTCAACCGATCTATCTCGCTCATCCGGTGGAAGCCGGCAATGCCGCCGCCCACATTCACGAGATCACCGGCGGTCGATTCGCCTTCGGAATTGGCGTCAGCCACGGCCCGGTCGTACAGCGACTCGGCGTGTCCACGGGCAAGCCGCTCGGCGACGTTCGCGAATACGTCGCAGCATTGCGCGCCAACGAGAAGTTCGGTGGATCACTTCCTCCCATCTACCTCGCAACGCTGCGCGACAAGATGCTCGACCTTGCAGTCGAAATCGCCGACGGCGCGCTGTGGGCCAATGCGTCGTTGCGCGCGATTCCGTCACAGATAGGACGAATCCCGTCGGAAAAGCGGCCCGGTTTCTTCATGGCCAACATGATTCCCACCGTGATCTGCGACGACATCGAGGCGGCGCGAGCCGTCAACCGACGAACGCTCGTCATGTACGCAACACTTCCGAACTATCGCAACTATTGGCGGGCCGCCGGACACGGGGCGCAAGTCGACGAGTTCGAGCGGGTTCTCGCCACGGCCTCGCGGGAAGTGCTCGGCGACTCCCTCACCGCCGTGATGACCAACGAGTGGCTCGACGACTGCACGATTTCCGGTCCCGCCGAGGTGGTTCGCGACCGATTCACTGCGTGGTCGGCCACCGGAGTAATGCCCGTCGCGGTGATGTCGGCGGTGGATGGCGGCCAGGCCAAGGGCGTGGCGAACCTCTTTGCCGCCTACCGGTAGCCGGGGTCGCTCGGCCAATTGGGCGAGAACAGGTGCCACTGCTCGGGTGCTCGTCGAATCAGCACCTCGAGTTCGCGCACCAACATCTGTGTGAGTTGCTGCACGTCGTCGCGCAATCTCCCGCGAACGGGCAGCGTCAATGGCGGTCGCACCACGGTGTGATGGCCGTCGACACGTCGCGTGAAGTACACCGACGTGGGCAGCAATGCGGCTCCGGTACGTAATGCAAAGAACGCGGCTCCGGCCGGCACCGTGGTGCGTTCACCGAAGAACTCCACCTCCACACCGTTGCGCTGGATGTCGCGGTCCGACATCAAACACACCACGTGATTCGCCCGCAGCGCCTCCTGTACCGCGATACCCGCCCGATCATCGAGCGGAATCACGTTGATGCCCTGCGATTTACGCACCTCGAGGAAGGCCTCGTAGGTTTCACGCGACTCCAACACCTCCACCACTGCGCTCACGTCGATTCCGCGTTGCGCCAACCAGCGACCGGCCCACTCCCATCCACCCACGTGCGGAAGCGCGACGATCACCCCCTTGCCGTCGGCAAGACCCTTCTCGATATGGGAATAGCCCTCGACGGAGAATCCGGCATCCACGTGATCCGGCGACAGCGAGGGAAGACGGAACGTCTCCAGGTAATAGCGCAGGTAACTCTGAAATGCCTCGTTCACCCGGCGCTGCATCTGCAGCGCGTTCAGCTCGGGGGAAATTCGGCGCTGATGTCGCTCGACGAGTTTGCGCTCCCGCCGCATGGCGAGCGCCCCAACTCCACCCAATGACAATGCGGCCGCGTGCGACACGACTGCAGGTGTCAGCGCACCGACCGCGCCGGCGAGGCGAAACGCGATCCCTGGCGTACGTTCGTCAGGCATCGCGGCGACGCGATGAAATACGCGAACGACGATCAGCGAAGGCCGCACGACGCGATGCGCGACGCGAACGACGAGTCTCCATGCGTTCGGCAACCACGGGCGCAACCGCCGCCTGTCGCCAGATCTTCACGAAGCGTTGTGCTGCCGTAACGGATACGAGGACGAGCATCGCCCACATGACCCAATACAGACCCGAATCGAACAGCAAGCCGACGCACAGGATCACGATTCGTTCGGCCCGCTCCATGAGTCCGCCCTTGGCGTGCAGGCCCAGCGATTCGGCTTTCGCGCGTTGGTAGGAGATCAGCGACGACACCGCCATGACGGCGAACGGCAGGACTGCAGCCGTTCCGCCCCGCGTGGCACCCAGGTACCACGCGACGCCACCCAACATGAACGAATCGGTGATTCGATCGATGGTCGAGTCGAAGAACGCGCCACGCTGGCTCGAAACGTTGGATGCCTTCGCCAGTGCGCCATCGAGCATGTCGGGCAACGCCGCAGCAATCACCAGCAACAAGCCCACACGCAGGTAGCCCGCGCCGATCGCTACCGCGGCGGCGATGGAGATCACGAGCCCCACCACCGTGAGGTGGTCGGGGGTGATCCGGGTTCGCGTCAGCGTGACGCCGACCGGGCGTACGTACTTGTCGACGTGTACGCGGAACTTGCCGTCAAACACGTGGCAATCCTACTTGTTGCGATCCGGATTGTCCTCGACGAGACACTCGACGATACGACCGTCGACTGCGTCGACGAGCACGAGTCCGCGACGCATCGGTGGCTCTTCGCTGCTGTAACAAAACACCCGCCATGTCGGACGACTGCGCAGACCGCGCCACACCTGCTGAGCCGACGCGTGTCCCACCGCGAATCCAACCGCTCGGGTTGCACGAACCAGCGCGTCGCGCTCGTCAACCTTCATCCGCCACGATGCCGACAATCCATACACACCGAACACGACGAAGAGCACCGAAACGTACAGGAAGCCATCGTTCACCAGTGCGGTCTCACCGTTGCGTGACGATGCCCAAGCAATCAAGCAGACAATTGCGATCACCAGGTACATCGTCGCCGGGATGCGTCGCCGACTGTTGTCCGGAAACTGGTACGGCCCGACGAATCCGGTGACGTTCAAATCGTCGGGCAGCGTGTCGCGAATCTCGTTCGGATCGCTGGAAGTGTGTGGCGTGTCGTTCATCGTTGATCGACATCCGGCCATGCGGCTCGCAAGCGATCCGCCGTGCTGAGCAGCGACTCGGACAACACCTTGGTGTTGGCAACGGTCACCGTGAAGTTGGTGTCGCCCACCCATCGTGGCACCAGGTGTACGTGCAAGTGCTGCGACACGCTCCCGCCGGCCGGTGCTCCGAGGTTGAGGCCGATGTTCAAGCCCGCGGGCGCGTACGCGGACTTGAGAGCGAGCGTCGCATCACGCACCGTCAGCCACAATTCGTCGCGCTCGGCATTGGTGAGATCCTCGAGGTTGGCCACTTGGCGATACGGCAGCACCAGACAATGGCCGTTCGTGTACGGGTACGCGTTGAGGATGACGAAACAGAGCGGACCCCGATGGACGATATGGGTCTCGGTGTCGGGTAAACCGCTCGCCAGAATGCGCGAGAAGATCGAATCCGACGAGGTCGGGGCGTTGTTGCCTTCCGGACCGAAGCCGGAGACGTATTCCGATCTCCACCCGGCCCACAAGCGTTCGAGCATGAGCGCCGCTATCGACCGGACGCTTCGCGTACGTCGGCATGCAGACGATCGAGAAACACCGCGAACGGGGTATCTCGCTGCACTTCCCCACCCCGCGGATTGACGCCCACCGTGTCGGACGCAACGTCGTCGTCACCCACCACCAAAACGTACGGGATACGTTCCATCTTGGCGGCACGAATTCGCTTGCCGAGTTGTTCGTCGGCGACCGCCGTGTCCACTCGGAAGCCCTCGTTCACGAGTCGCTCGCCGAGTGACGACGCATGACCTTCGTGAGCGCTCGTCACCGGAAGGATCCGCACTTGCACCGGCGCCAACCATGTGGGGAACGAACCGCCGTAGTGCTCGAGCAGAACGCCGAAGAATCGCTCGACGGAGCCGAAGAGCGCACGATGCAACATGATCGGGCGGTGTCGCTGATTGTCCGCACCGACGTACTCCAGTCCGAATCGCTCCGGCAACTGGAAGTCCGCCTGGATGGTGGAGAGTTGCCACTTACGACCGATTGCGTCGCGAACATCGATGTCGATCTTGGGTCCGTAGAACGCCGCGTCCCCCTCCCCGATCGAGTACTGCACCCCCAATTTTTCGAGCGCCGTTCGTAGCGCGCTGGTGGCCTTGTCCCACATCTCGTCGGTTCCGATCGACTTCCCCGGGTTGCGTGTGGAGAGCTTGTACGTGAAGTCGTCGAATCCGAATCGCCGCAACACCGAGAGGACGAAGCCGAGCAGGGAGCCGATTTCGTCGGCGAGTTGCTCCTGCGTGCAGAAGATGTGGCTGTCGTCCTGGGTGAAGCCCCGAATCCGCAACAGTCCGTGCAGCGTGCCGGCACGCTCGTAGCGGTACACCGTTCCCAATTCGAAGAGTCGCAGCGGAAGTTCGCGGTAACTGCGCTGACGGTCGCGATAGATCAAGCAATGCATCGGACAATTCATCGGCTTCGGGTAGTACGTACCGTTGTCCATCTCCATGGGCGGGTACATGCCGTCCTTGTAGAAGTCCAGGTGTCCGGACGTCTCGAACAGGTGCGAGTTCGCGAGGTGCGGCGTGTAGACGAACTGGTATCCGCCGTTCTGATGACGTTCGCGACTGTAGTCCTCCATCAACTTTCGCACGATCGCCCCCTTGGGATGCCACACGGCGAGTCCGCCGCCGAGCTCCGACGGGAACGACAACAGATCCATCTCCACTGCCAGCCGGCGGTGGTCACGCTTTTCCGCTTCCTCCAATCGCACGAGATGTTCGTTCAGCGCCGCCTTGGACTCCCACGCAGTGCCGTAGATCCGTTGGAGCGTCGGGCCCTTCTCGTTGCTTCGCCAATGCGCACCGGCCACTTTCATCAGTGCAAAGTGCGGCAGTCGCCCGGTGCTCGGCACGTGCGGTCCACGACACAGATCGACGAAGGTGTCACTGTTTCGGTACACACTCACCGTGTCGCCACCTGCCACCTCGCCGGCATCGTCGGCATCGGCCGTGCCCGACGTAACCCGCTGGATGATCTCGCACTTGTACGGCTGGTCAGCGAACAGCGTCAGCGCATCCTGGGGCGACATCTCCGACCGCGTGAAGGGTTGATCCGCAGCCACGATTTCCCCCATGCGAGTGCTGATGGCCGCCAGGTCCTCCTCGGTGAACGTACGTCCGCCCGGCAACTCGAAGTCGTAGTAAAAGCCATCCTCGATGGCCGGACCCACCGTGAACTTGGCACCCGGAAACAACTGCAAGACGGCCTGCGCCAGAACGTGCGCCGTGGAGTGGCGCAACACGTGGCGACCGGCATCGGACTCGGCCGTGATGATGGCGACCTGATCGCCCGAAGAGAGAGGCGAATGGAGATCCGTCTCGCGCTGATTCACCACCGCCGCGACCGCGGCTTTCGCCAGCCGTGAGCCAATTGCGGCCGCCAGGTCGGCTGCACTCGAACCAGTCGGCAATTGTTTCGTCGATCCGTCCGGCAGCCGTACGTCGATCAGCGCTGCGTCGACCATGCCCTGATTATTCTACGCGGGCCAACTTTGCTGGATTGGATGCGGCGTGGTCAGCCGAAGATGGATCTGCGGTTTCGTCGACGGCAAAACGCGGTATCTCTGCGGTCGCCTCGACGATGGTTTCGGTTCGCTTCTTCGTGGCGTAGGTATTGCGATATTCCTGACCCGTGAGTTCCCGAATTTCGAACATCAACTCGTCGGTGATTTCCCGGAGCAGCATCGGATCGTTGACCCGTGAGGCGTAGTGGGCCATGTCGATCGGGCGTCCCACGGAGATCTTGACGGTTCCTCCGAGTCGAGGAAGTGGCGAGTCGGGCGGCTGGATGTCGCTCGTGCCGACGATGCCGACGGGATAGATCGGGCAACCAACCCTCAGGGCCAGGCGAGCGGCTCCGGTGTGTCCCTTGTAGAGCATCCCGTCCCTACTACGTGTTCCCTCCGGATAGATGCCGAAGAGTTCGCCGCGTCGCAACACTCGCTCGGCCGCATCGAGTGCGGCATGGGATTTTTCACCACCACTGCGATCGACGGGGATCATTCCCACCTTGGGGAAGAACCAACGCGTCTTCCACGAATCCATGTACTCGCTCTTGCCGATGAAGGAAATGTTGCGCGGTGACAACACCATGAGGAGGGCGGAGTCCAGGAAACTGATGTGATTGGGGCACAGAATCGCCGCACCGGACGCGGGCAGACGATCGAAGCCCTCGACCTCCACCTTCCACGCACGCTTCGCCAGCGGCTGAATCACCGTGCGCAATCGCGACTGGAACTTCGTGGCGCCGTTGAATGCCCAGTCGGGAAACTGCCCAGGTTTCGTTACCACGCCACGCCCAGGAGCGCAGCGGCCTGGCGAACGTCGACACCCTCGGCGGCTGCGCGATCGATTGCCGCGATGGCCGATGGTGTGTCGAGGTCGTCGTCAAGGTGGTGTCGAACGATGCCGAGCATGTCTTCAACCCCCTTGTCTCGTGGTGCCGTTTGGGCTCCCTTTGAGTCAACCCCTGCATCCATCCACTTGCCAAGCCGAGCAGTTGCTCGGTCGATGAGACCTTTGTCCCACTCCCACTCATGGCGGTAATGGTTCACGAGAAGACCGAGACGGATGGCACGCGGATCGTATTGGCGGCGCAAGGCGTCGACGAAGACGAGGTTTCCCCGACTCTTGGACATCTTGTGGCCGTCCATCCACACCATGGCCACGTGCATCCAGTGTTTGACGAACGCCGCACCCGTCGCGGCCTCGGATTGGGCCCGCTCGCACTCATGATGCGGATAAATGAGGTCGGTGCCACCCCCATGCAGGTCGATGGTGGTTCCCAATTCACGCAGTGCGAGCGCGCTGCACTCGATGTGCCAGCCGGGGCGACCCGGCCCCCAGATGGTGTCCCAGGCCGGTTCGTCGTGGGCCGACGGCTGCCAGAGCACGAAGTCGAGCGGGTGGCGCTTGTTCGGGTCGTCCACGTTGCCCCCGCGTTCCCGCGCCAGTTCCAACATTCGAACCTCGTCGTACCCCGAAACCGAACCGAACGAGGAAAACCGAGCCACGTCGAAGTACACCGAACCACCCGCCTGGTAGGCGAACCCTCGCTCCAACACCTTGCCGATGAATCCGCGAATCTCCGGAATCGCCGACGACGCGCGTGGAGTGGAGTGCATCGGCACGAATCCGAGCGCTTGGAGATCGTCTTCCAGCCGCTTTTCCTCCCTGGCCGCGAGGTCGAGGTAGTGCATGTTCAACTCTCGCGCCTTGGCGAACAGCGGGTCGTCGACGTCGGTCACGTTGCGAATGCATCTGACGGTCCGACCGGTGTCGATCAATCGACGTATGAGCACGTCGTAGGTGATGAACGTGAACGCGTGACCGAGATGCGTGGCGTCGTACGGTGTCACCCCGCACACGTACATCTTCACTTCGTTGCCGGGAGCGAATTCGACGATGTCGCGTCGCGCCGTGTCGTAGAGCCGCACGTGCTCGTTCAGTCGATTCCGGTGAAGCGCGGAGCCACGCGTGTCTTGTATCGAACGTTCAACTGCAGCAACACCGCGGTGAGCGCCTCGATGGCAAGAGCATTGGACAGGAGCCCCGCATTGAGCGGACGACATCCGACAATTCGCGTCACGATCTCGCTGACCGTCTTGGTCGATTGCGGATCATCGGAGCAGATCAGTACGTCGCTGTCCACCTCGTGGTCGAGCGCCCCCAGTTCGGTGGCGGGAAGGTGCTGGAACGCCGCCACCACGTTGGATTTCGGAATCGCCGCCTGCACGTGGGCGGCGATGCTGCCGCGTGGCGGAATGAGGGGCTGGAACTCCCTGCCAACTCGCACGAGCGCATTGGCCATGGTGATCACGATTTTTCCTTCCAACGAGGGCGAAAGTTCGGTCACCGTCGTGGCGGCCGAGTCCCACGGAGTCGCCAGCACGATGATGTCGCACGCGGCCGCCTGCGCATTGTCGCCACCCGTGAGTTGCAGACCGCGGTCAGCCCACTTCGTGAGCAACTCGGCAACCACTTCACGCCCGCGCTCGGCGGTGCGAGAGCCGATGACACCCGGATATCCCACCGAGGCAAGACGCACCGCGAGTGCACTCCCGGCCGGTCCTGTTCCACCCAGATAACCGATGCTCGGGAGCGAAGTAGTCATGTCCACTACCGTAGCGACGTGGCAATTCTTGCCGGGAAGCGGCTCGTCATCACCGGGGTGCTCACGGACGCATCGCTGGCCTTTGGCGTCGCCAAGTTGGCCCAGGAACAGGGTGCCACGGTGATGCTGACGGGTGCGGGGCGCGGTCTTTCCATCACGCAACGCACCGCCAAGAAACTCCCGGCGCCGTGCATGGTTGCCGAATTCGACGTCACCAATCCCGAACACGTTGCCAGCGCTCGCGATGCCGCGCAGGAACATCTCGGCGGAGTCGACGGTGTCCTGCACTCCATTGGTTTCGCGCCGGCCGCGTGCCTTGGCGACGACTTGATGGCCGCTACGTGGGACGATGTGTCGGTCGCCGTCCATGTTTCGGCCTTCTCCTTGAAGACGCTGGCCGACGCCTTCGTTCCACTGATGACGGGTGGAGGAAGCATCGTGGGTCTGGACTTCGACAACACGGTTGCCTGGCCCGCCTACAACTGGATGGGTGTGGCCAAGTCGGCGTTGGAGTCCACCAGCCGGTACTTGGCGAAGGAGCTCGGCCCACGAGGGGTGCGCTGCAACCTGGTTGCGGCAGGTCCCATCCGAACGATGGCCGCAAAGTCCATTCCGTCGTTCGCACAGTTCGAGGACATTTGGAGTCAACGAGCACCCTTGGGTTGGGACATCCACGATGCCTCCGCCGTCGCTCGGGCATGTTGTGCCTTGCTGTCGGATTGGTTTCCTGCCACCACGGGCGAGATCGTCCACGTAGATGGCGGATACCACGCCGTCGGCGCATAGCGACGTGACCTCAACCCCCGGCGTGAATCGCCTCGCGCTCGAATCCTCGCCCTATCTTCGCCAACATCGCGACAATCCGGTGGCGTGGTGGCCCTGGTGCGACGAGGCCTTCGCAGAGGCGCGTCGTCGCGACGTTCCGGTGTTGTTGTCAGTCGGATATTCCGCCTGCCACTGGTGCCACGTGATGGCCCACGAGTCGTTCGAGGATGTCGAGGTTGCAGAGGTGATGAACCGACTGTTCGTCAACGTGAAGGTGGATCGTGAGGAGCGACCCGACGTGGACAGCGTGTACATGGATGCAGTGCAAGCGATGACGGGTCGCGGTGGATGGCCGATGACCGTGTTTCTCACTCCAGACCAACGACCATTCTTCGGTGGCACTTACTACCCCAAGGCGACGTTCATGCAACTCATGACCGCGATCGACGATGCATGGCGCAACCGGCGCGATGACATCGATAACAACGTGGCGGCCCTGGTGGAGAACATCGGTCGAACCTCGCAAATTTCCACCAACCCGCAACTTCCGTCCATCGACGCGATGGCGATCGCCGTGAAGCAACTCGGCGAGACGTTCGACGCCGCCTGGGGCGGATTCGGCGCCGCACCAAAGTTCCCGTCCACCATGGCGCTCGAATTGCTCCTGCGGTCCTACCTCAACGACGAATCCCCTGCGACAGGCACGATGATCACGACGTCGCTCGACGCGATGGCTTCCGGCGGGATGTACGACCACCTCGGCGGTGGTTTCGCGCGGTACAGCGTGGATGAGAAGTGGCTGGTTCCCCACTTCGAGAAGATGCTCTACGACCAGGCGCTGCTCGTGCGCCCGTACCTCCACGCCTCGTTGGTGATGAGTGAGCCACGATGGCGCCAAGTCGTCGAGGAGACGGTCGGCTACGTAATGCGCGACTTGCGCTCACCTGAGGGCGCGTTTTACAGCGCGGAGGATGCGGACTCCCTCGACGAGTCGGGCCATTCCCACGAGGGGTACTTCTACGTGTTCACCCCCGATCAAGTGCGACGTATCGTGCCGGCTCATCTCGTCGACCGTGCACTGTCGTGGTACGACATCACCGATTCGGGCAACTTCGAGGGCAAGTCGATTCCGTGTCGCATCTCGCAGCGCGGACGACTGTTGCGAGACGACGACGTGGAGAACGTTCGACGACTGCTCCTGGCCGCGCGCAACACGCGCCATCGTCCGCTGCGCGATGACAAGGTGATCACGGAGTGGAACGCGCTGATGGTGTCGTCGCTGGCCGAGGCCGCGGCCGCGTACGCCAACGACGAGTGGGCTGCTGCCGCGCAAGGCGCCGGGAACTTCCTCGCCACCACCATGAGACGCGACGATGGTCGCTGGTTGCGCACCTGGCATCGTGATGCGATCCCCAAACATCTCGCAATGGCCGCCGACCTCGCCAATCTGGTCGATGCATTCACTCGCCTGTACGAATTGTCGGGTGTCGCCCGCTGGATCGGACTTGCGCGCGAAGCCGCCGATCAACTTCTCACCCATCATTGGGACTCCGACGAGGGCGGACTCTTCACCACGCCCAACGACGGCGAACGATTGATCGTTCGCCAGAAGGACCTCGTCGACAACGCCACGCCGTCGGCGAACTCGGTGGCCGCGCTCGCCCTCCAGCGACTCGCCGCCCTCACCGGCGACGAGCGCTACCTCGAACACGCCGACGGCATCCTCAAACTGCTCGCACGCATCGTGTCGAGTGCCCCCACAGCATTCCCCCACCTGCTTTGCGCGTTGCACCTTCGCCATGTCGGGCCCACCGAAGTGGTGGTTACCGGCAAGCGGGGTGACTTGGTGCGAACCATCCACGCACGATGGCTACCAACGGTGGTACTTGGCTGGGGTGAGGAATTCCCGTCACCGCTCTTTGCGCATCGTAGGGAAGACCTGGCGTACGTGTGTCGCCAATACGCATGTCAGGCCCCCGCATCGAGCCGTGACGACCTGGTGGCGGCACTTCGCGACGCACTCACCAACCGCTAATCAACCAGCCACTACGGGCGCTCACCAGTCGCCGAAATGGATGATGTCGTGTGCCGCCGCGCGTTTGCGACGTGCACTGCGTCCGACACCAAACGACGGGTCGGCGTGTTCCGACTCGCCGGGCACACGCTCATACCCGAGCGCGACGGCACCAAGCAGGATGCGGTCCGCGGGAACGTGGAGTGCGTCGCGGAGCTCATCCTCTCCGTGAAACACCCCGAAGAACAATGCGCCAAGACCTGCGTCGTGCGCCGCGAGCAACAGCGTCATCGTCGCGAATGATGCATCGATCGTCCAGTACGGTGCGGGCCACGCATCGACCGACGAGCCGAGACCGGATCGCAACTTGTCCGATTCGGAGTAACGATCCAGGTAGGCCCGCGGATTTGCGAAGGACAACGCGACCACCGGCGCAGCGAACAGGTGTTGCCATCGAAACGTCGCACGCGTATCGGGAGTCATCGTGGCCGACCAGAACGTCTCCGTCAGCGCACCTTCCAGTACGACGAGTTCCCAACCTTGCGAGTTTCCCGCCGACGGCGATCGCGCCGCCAACTCCACGAGCCGGGTGAGCAGTTCCCGATCGATGGGGTCGGATCGAAACGCTCGAACCATCCGACGGCTCGAGACCAGGTGGTCGAACGACGTCACGGCGACGCCGTGTCAGCGCTTCTTGCCGAGTTTGGCCAGCGACTCTGCCATGGTCCAACCATGGACGATGAGTACCCCACCCTTGGCGACGTTCACTCCCTTGAAGAATGCGGTGACGTCAGCCGAAATCTTGGGTTTCTTCGCGGGTTCGTAGTCGATGAAGCCCGATTGTGCATTGGTCTTGGCGATGAAGGTGGCCGGGTCGTATTGCGGCTCGATGGCATAGCGCCGAGCCAGACGTCGGCCCCATGCGCGTTCTTCTCCGACGGCGTTGTACTTGGGACGAGGAATCATGCTGGTGACGGCGGAGAACGCCTCGAGGCCGGCGGGTGTCACGAAGCGCGCGCCAATCACCACGTCCTCATCCGGAAACGCCATGAGTGCGCGGTGGTAGGCCTCGGTCATCAGTCCCTTCATGGCAGCGTCTCGCTTGGCGGTTCGCTTGACGCTCAAGAGCCCCATCACCACGCACGGGGTACCCCCCAAACGCTCGAGTGTGAGGAACATGAACCCTGCGAGCGTCTTGCCGTCGTACGCCGTGGTGGCCAACACCCAGGAATCCTTGGCCTTCGAAACGGCGCCGATTCCGAACGCACCGCCCATCGCCGCGAATTCGTCGAGGTCTGCGTCGGTCAACGCGCTCGCGTCGCGAGTAGCGATTTTCACGCCTCCATTCTGCCAGCAAAATTCCGGAATCCGACACGCGAAACGAAGAGTCGAGAGTCGTTACTGAATAGTTACTGCATCTCCGAACTTGGCGCGCAGCAAGCCGATGACCTTGCCGATATCGACGGAATACTCCGGACCAAGCGCCACCACCTTTGCACCGAACGCAAGAAAGACCGGGGAATCTCCCGGATGGGATTCGAGGAGACTTCGCACGTCACCGATTTCATCGGGTGTCACTGCGCGTCGCGCAAAATCGATGTGCAGCGTCTCGATACCGTTCTTGGGTACGTCCACGACGCTGATATCCGACGCCATGAACGTCGACCGTCCGTCGTCGCGGCGATCGAGGCGACCACGCACGACCACGATGTGATCGTCGACCACCAGGTGCCCTTGCGTGGCGAACAGGCGCGGGAACACCGTGACTTCGATCGATCCGGCCAAGTCCTCGAGCGTGAACGTGGCCATCTGTTCACCCTTGCGGGTGAACTTTCGGTCGACGCCCACGACGACACCACCGAGCACCAGGTTGTCCTCGGTGCGGTCGGGCACCTCCACGATCGGACACGTCACGCGTCGTCCCATCACGGTTTCCAGCCCCCGCAATGGATGGTCGCTCACGTAAAAACCGAGCATTTCTTTCTCCAAACGCAACTGTTCGGATTTGTCGAACACCAGCGCGGGAATCTCGGCTCGCTCGGAATAGCCCCCGACCTCCTCTTGTGTGTCGCCGAAGAGACTCATCACACCCTGGTCACGTTCACGGCGACGCGTGAGTGCCTGGTCCACCAATGACTCGAACACCAACAACAATCCTCGACGCGGATGACCGAGCGAATCGAACGCTCCCGCTTTGATCAGCGATTCGAGGGTGCGCTTGTTGAGTGCCTGCTCCGGTACGCGATCGAGCACGTCGTAGAACGACTCGAACCTCCCGGTCTTTTCGCGTGCTTCGACGATCAGCGATGCGACTCCCTCACCCACGTTGCGAATGCCCGACAATCCGAAACTGACCGCCGACTCACCCTCGATGGGCGCGAAGTCCACGCCCGACTGGTTGATGTCCGGTGTTCGAACCGTCACCTGGTTGTTGCCGGCATCCGACAGGTACAAGGCTGCGCGATCGTTGTTGCCCTTCACCGAAGTGAGGAGACATGCGAAATATTCGACCGGGTGGTGCGCCTTCAGCCACGCGGTCTGGTACGTGATGAGTCCGTAACCGAACGCGTGACTCTTGGTGAACGCGTAGTCGGCGAACTTTTCGATGATGCCGAAGAGTTCGCGACCGAGTGATTCGCCGTAGCCGCGCTCCGCGCATCCACCAACGAACTTTGGACGTTGCTCCGCCATGGCTACGGGGTCCTTCTTGGCGCACGCCTTGCGGAGTGAATCGGCCTCGGACAGCGAGTAGCCGGCGAACTTCTGCGCCACACGCATGATGCTCTCCTGGTAGATCATGAGTCCGTAGGTGTCCCCCAGGACTTCGGTGGCATCATCGTGGAAGAACCGTGACGGCTTCCGGCTGTTCTTGAAATCCGCGTAATCGTTGTGCATGTTCTCGGCCATCGGGCCCGGACGGTAGAGCGCCAGCACGGCGGCGACGTCCTCGAAACGTCGCGGCAGCAACGACCGAAGGAGCGCGCGCATCGGAGTGGATTCCAGCTGAAACACGCCGATGGTGTTCCCCGAGGCCAGCAGTTGATAGGTGCGCGGGTCGTCGAGCGGAACGTCGGTGATCGAGAAATCGGGCTGCTTCCTTCGAATCAGCAATTCGGCGTCGGTGATGACGTCGAGGTTGCGAAGACCAAGAATGTCCATCTTGAGCAGACCCAACGACTCCACGCCGTGCATTTCGTACTGCGTCACCACCGGTGAATCCTCGGGCTTTCGTCCGGCTTCGGGCTTGCGCTGTATCGGGAGGTACTCCGTGAGTGGCTCCTTGGTGATCACCACCGCCGCAGCGTGAATGCCGACCGACCGCTTCAAACCCTCGAGACCACGCGCCACGTCCACCACGCGCTTCACCTCGGTTTCGGATTCACAGAGTGCCCGCAGATCGGCGGCCGCCCTGAACCCATCGATGTGTTTTTCGTTCTGCTCGAAGCAGTAACGCAACGGCGTATCTCGACCCATCACCACGGGCGGCATCAACTTGGCGATACGGTCACCGGTCGCATACGGGTGCCCGAGCACGCGAGCCGCATCGCGTACCGCATTTCGCGCCTTGATGGTGCCGAAGGTGATGATCTGTGCAACGTGGTCACGGCCGTATTTTTCCGCTGCGTAACGGATCATCTCGTCGCGATACCGCGAGTCGAAGTCCATGTCGATATCCGGCATCGATACGCGATCCGGATTCAGGAACCGCTCGAAGAGGAGGTCGTACTTAACCGGATCGAGATCGGTGATTCGCAATGCGTATGCCACCGCGCATCCGGCTGCCGAGCCACGACCTGGACCGACGCGAATCCCCTGCTCGCGCGCATGCCGAATGAGGTCCCACACGATGAGAAAGTACGACGCAAAGCCCATGTCGCAGATGACCTTCAACTCGTAGGCGAGTCGTTCGACCACCGCACTCGGAATCTCGTTACCCCAACGTTCGTTCGCACCCCGACGTGCGAGGTGTTCGAGATATGCCCGGTCGTCGGCGAAGCCCTCCGGGATCGGAAAGTCGGGCAACACGTACTTGCCGAACTCAATGCTGGTGTTTGCTCGCTCGGCGATCCACAGGGTGTTGTCGCATGCCTCGGGTGTGTCGCCGAACAGTTGCCTCATCTCCGCGGCCGTCTTCAGGTAGTGCTCCTCGCCCTCGAACTTGAACCGCTTCGGGTCGGCAATGGTGCACCCGGTCTGCACACATAGGAGTGCATCGTGGGCCTCGGCGTCGTTGCGGTGCACGTAATGGGAGTCATTGGTAGCCAGCAATGGGGCATTGATCTCACGGGCGATCTTGATGAGGTCGGACATCGTGCGGCGTTGATCGGCGATGCCGTGATCCTGTAGCTCGACGAACAGGTTGTCGCGGCCGAAGATTTCCTGCAAGCGTGCGGCCGTTCGTTTGGCCTCGTCGTAATCGTTGCGAAGGAGTGCCTGGAGCACGTGCCCGCCGAGGCAACCGGTGGTCGCAATGATGCCTTCGTGGTGGCGATCGAGCAGTTCCCAGTCCATTCGTGGCTGGTAGTAGTAGCCCTCCAGGAAGGCAAGGCTGGAGAGTTTGATGAGATTGCGATAGCCCGTGTTGTTCTCGCACAGCAAGGTGAGGTGGTAGTACAACTTGCGACCCGCCTCGGTGTCGCCGCCGGAGTCGTCGATCTGCCCGCGTCGTTGCGGACGTTCGAACCTGGACTCGTACGCCATGTACGCCTCGGTACCGATGATCGGCGTGATGCCGGCTTCGCGACACGCCTGGTAGAAATCCAGAACCCCGTACATGTTGCCGTGGTCGGTGATGCCGATCGCCGGCTGCCCGTCCTCGACGGCTCGGTTGATCAATTCATCGATACGGGCGGCCCCGTCGAGCATCGAAAACTCGGTGTGTACGTGAAGATGCGTGAATGAAGAAGCCATCGCGGGAAAGCCGAGAGTACCAGCGCACCTTCACGCGCCGAGCGACTTCTCGATTTCTGGCGAAAAACGGACTAGATGTACGTGCCCGGTCGTTCGACTTGAGCGTCTCCCGACGACGGGAGTTGACGCATCTGCTCCAGTTGCTGTCGCGCGGCCAACTGCTGGGCAAAGAGCGTCGCCTGGATGCCGTGGAACAGTCCCTCGAGCCAACCGACGAGTTGCGCCTTGGCCACACGGAGTTCTGCGTCGCTCGGTACGTCACCCTCCCTGAATGGCAACGCCAGCATCTGCAGTTCTTCCTTGAGGTCCGGCGAGATGGCGTCGGCGAGTTCGACGACGGATCGCTCGTAGATCTCCGCGAGGCGCTCGCGACTCGGGACATCCAACTGCATTTGGCGAACTTCCTCGAGCAATCCCTTGATCATGGACCCGATTCGCATGACCTTGGCTGGCTCCTGGACCGTCTCGTCACCGTTGGAACTCGTCTCGACGTTGGAACTCAACGCATCGGAACCGTTCAGAAGTTCGCCGCGCTCGGGAGTGGTGTCGCTCATCGTTCGTTAGTTCTATCAGCGCGCACCGAGCGCCAGCAACGGCACATCAACCTCCGCCGAGGTGAGCGAACCGTGTCGACACTGCAACGCGAAGTAGGTCTTGTCGGCGGGATCATCGAAGCTCACCTCGTATTTGGCCATTATTGCCACGTCGCCGAGGCGACGTCGCACCACGTCGGCCACTCGAGCTCCGAAGTACCCCTGTTCGATCATCTCGTCGCGCGTCATGACCCACGCCACATCGCCATGAAGGCTCCTGGCCGCCGACAGCACCTCGTCGATTCGACCACTCTTCACGTGCAGCCAACGAAAACGACCCTCACCAGATTGATGCGAGAGATGACGCGTCACGTCCGGCGCGAGCAGCATCGTATTGTCGCCCACCATCACTTGTCCGTGATCTGCGGTGACGAGCAACACCGCATCGCGTGGCAGCGCCGACGCCAGATCGGCGATCAAGCGATCCACGGAGAGAAGTTCGGCGTCATAGTGTTCGCCAAAACCGCGTTCGTGCGCGATCTTGTCGACGCCGTCGTAATAGCAGTAAACGAACCTCTCCCCACTCGCCAAGAGATTTCGCACGTCCACCACCATGCTCGATGCCGCACGCCAACTGAACATTCGCTGATCTCGAAGGTGCGCCTCCGTGAATGCAGTGCCGTCGAACTCGGCCTTCGACAGCACCGGCACCGACGCCCCGAGGAACGGCGGACACGGCTGAACGTCGCGCGGCGAGAGACGCCGACGTGCATCCCCCTTGTCGTCGGCCCACCTCAGCATTTGCACCACCCGACCGGCGAAGTCGATTCGATATCCCACCAGCCCGTGCTCGCCCGGAGTTGCACCCGTCGCGATGGATGTGAGTGCCGTGACGGTGGTGGTCGGTGCAATCGTGGTGATTGCCGAGCCCTGCATCGATGCGAGGGTGGTCGTGGCTGCCGGTGCGCGAAGAATACGATCCTGCAACTGGTGCCAACCGAGACCGTCCACCACCAACAGCACGACCTGTCGTGCTCCACGGGTAATCTGCGGGAAGAAGTCGGGAAGTGCCTCCGTACCGCCGGGTCCGAGAAGTGCAGGCACGATGTTGGTCACGCAGCGCCCGTGGTAGTCCGGACAACGTGGCGACTCGTCCCTGATGACGGGTGCGCGATCGGCGTACGGTGTGCGCTCGACGCGAGACATCTCTCCACCTAGTCAAGCGGCACCTACGATGGAAACGTGCGGGTGTCGACACGGGGTGATTATGCGTGTCGCGCGATGTTGTCGCTGGCACTGCATGGTGATGAGCCAGGTCCGATCTCGGTGCGCGATATCGCCACTCGCACCGCGCTTCCTCAGCCGTACCTGGAGCAGATCCTGCTGGCACTGAAGGGTGCGGGGCTCGTCAACTCCAAACGCGGTGTCGGCGGTGGATACACCCTCTCTCGCCATCCCGACAAGATCCGGCTCTCGGAAATCCTCTCAGCCGTCGATGGACCGATCTCGCTCGGCGACTTCGGCGAACCGCACCGCGATGGTGCGTGCGACCACGAAGGCCAATGCGTCCTGCTTGCGATTTGGCACTCGGTTGGCGAACACATGCGTGAACATCTCGCACACTTCACCCTCGGGGGCGTGCTGGCAGCCGCCCGTGGTGAGACGCCATGGCCCGACGAGACGAAATAACCGACGACGATTACGACAACGACGTCACGAGCGCGGCAAAATCCGGGGGCATCGGTGCCGTATATGTGCTGCGCTGCCCGGAGGTCGGGTGATCGAACGCAAGTTCCTTGGCGTGCAGCATCGGACGACCGGCCTTGAGCCCGGCACGAACTCCACCGTACGTTGCATCACCGACTACCGGATGGCCGATGGAGGCGAGGTGGACTCGAATCTGGTGCGTGCGACCCGTTTCCAATCGGCACTCGACCAGGGCCGCGTCTTTGGGCTCGTGGAACGAGCGTTCAACCGCGTAATGGGTTCGTGATGCTCGCCCATCGACCACCACCGCCATGCGAGTCGGATCACGTTGATCGCGACCGATCGGCGCGTCGATCACCCCGTTGAGTGAGATCGGCACTCCCCAGACCAACGCCGAATACACGCGCGTCACGCTGCGTGAGGCGAGTTGCACCACCAACGACGAATACGCCTCTTGGGTGCGAGCCACCACGATGAGGCCCGTGGTTCCGGCATCGAGGCGATGCACCAAACCCGGTCTCATGGGGTCACCGACGTCGGCGATCTCCGGATACGCCGCAAGCAGATAGTTCACCAACGTTCCGGACTGGTTTCCCGCACCCGGATGTACGACGAGTCCGGCGTCCTTGTTTATGACGATGACGTCCTCGTCGGAATGCACAACATCGAGCTGCCTGCTCGCGTCGGCAGCAGGGCGCTCAGGGCCCTTGACCTGCGCCACGTCGATGACGATGGACTGACCCGCCGTCATCTTCTCCTTTCCCGCGATCACCACCGCGCCGTCCACCGATACTCCGCCGGACTGGATGAGATCGGCTGCCGCACTTCGGCTGATGTCGGCGATGAGGGAAACGACACGATCGATGCGCACACCCTCAAGCGAGGCGGGGATCGTCTCGGCAATGCGTCGCGCGATTCCGGACGTGTCATCGGGTGACAATCCCGCCGTGTCGTCACCGGCGGTCATGATTCGCGCACCGGCGTCTTGCGAAACGAAGCGATGATCATCAGCATCGCACCGACGGAGATCGCCGAGTCCGCAAGGTTGAAGATGGGAAACCACTGCAGATCCACGAAGTCCACCACCGCTCCGCGAAGCCATGCGTCGCCACGTAGGAGCCGATCGACGAGGTTCCCGATCGCACCACCCACGATCATGCCAGCGGCGATGGCAGCAAGCCCCTGCGCGGAGCGACGCAACCACAAAACGATGCCGATGATCACCACGAAACCGAGAGCACCGATGATCGGACCGGCGCCGGTGGCTTGCGAGAACGCCATTCCCTTGTTGAACGCCAGGTTGAACCGCAGCGAGCCGACGATGTCGATGGTGCGATTACCGGACAGTCGGTTGAGGGCCCAGTGCTTGGAGAGTTGGTCGACGACGACGATTGTGGCGACGAGGAGCCAGAGCCGTCGAGTCGCCTTGCGGCTCATCTACTGCCCAGACCGCCGGCACGTTCGGTGACGAGCTCGGTGGCCCAAGGCAACACTTCGAGGCGTTCGCGCGGAATCGGCAGACCCGAATA
>Ga0136656_1000124_pt1 | contig 23410 bp, 35 predicted proteins | sample CPBDNA_9_FD_94862 | JGI IMG/M metagenome (GOLD analysis project Ga0136656, IMG submission 94862) | Freshwater to marine salinity gradient microbial communities from Chesapeake Bay, USA - CPBay_Sum_15_0.8_DNA (version 2) | ecosystem: Environmental > Aquatic > Marine > Coastal | place: USA...
GCGCAAGACCTGTGGCATGCGGGTCATGACTGCGTCGGAGAGCGCTGACAACGTGCCACCACTTCGACGAACGAGATCCAACAACAACAGTGCCGACAACATTCCGTCACCGGTCGTTGCGTATCGAGCATGGATGATATGTCCGCTCTGTTCGCCGCCGAGTACGAAGCCGCCTTCCTCCATGGCGGCCAGTACGGCACGATCACCAACATCGGTAGTCACCGTCGTGATGTGTTCCCGGTGCATGGCCCGGTGAAATCCCAGGTTCGTCATGCTGGTCACGACGACCGTGTCGTTGCGCAGTTCCCCGCGACGATGCAGGTCGACCGCGGCCAGGGCAATCAGTCGATCGCCGTCGACCACGTTGCCGCGTTCGTCCACCGCGATGAGTCGATCTCCATCACCGTCGAATGCGATCCCCGGCACGCCGCGTTCTGCGCAGCGTGCCGCCAAACCCTCGGGGTGCGTGGCGCCACAGGCGTCATTGATGTTGCGCCCGGTGGGGGCATCGTTCAGGATGGTTGCACGCAGTCCGAGTGCCGAAGTGACCTGCTCGGCCACGGAACTGGTGGCGCCGTTGGCACAATCGACGATCACTTCGGTGCCGGTTAACGATGTGATGTTCAACGTTGTGGTCATTGCCTCGATGTACGCGGCGCCTACCGACCCATCCAACGTCGGAACGTCGGCCGTACCCGTCAACGAGGATGGCGCTGGGTCACCGGATGCACGCTGCCCGTGCCAATGGGATTCGATTCGTTGCTGGGTCTCGTCGGTGAGTTTTCTGCCGCCGGGTGCGAACACCTTCACACCGTTGTCGTGCCATGGGTTGTGCGATGCAGTGATTGCGACCGCAATGCAGTCACCAGAGTGAGCAGCATGCGCCAGTGCCGGCGTTGGTAGGAGCCCTGCGTTCACCACCTCGTTGCCCTGTGACTTGGCGCCTCGTGCGAAGGCGGCCAGCAAAGCAGGACCACTTTCACGGCCGTCATGTCCCATCACCACACGAGTGCCCGGCCACTCGCTGGCCACGGCGACACCGATCAGTTCGACATCGTGCTCGCCGAGTTCCGAACCGACGTGACCGCGTACCCCGTCGGTACCGAAACGAAGACGATGAGCAGGCAAGCGGTCTAGCGCTTGGTGTACTGCGGCGCCTTGCGCGCCTTCTTCAATCCGTACTTCTTGCTTTCCTTCTTGCGGGCATCACGCGCGAGCAATCCCGCACGCTTCAAGGTTGGACGGTGCGTTGGATCGAGTTCAACCAACGAACGCGCCACGGCAAGTCGCATCGCACCGGACTGACCCGCGCTACCCCCACCGACGATGTCGACATCAATGTCGTATGTCTGCAGGGTGCTGGTGATTCGCAGTGCCTCGGTGGCATTGTTGCGATGGATAGCGGTTGGAAAATACTCGTTGAACGCCCGACCGTTGACGGTCACGTTGCCCGAGCCCGGGCGCAGACGAACCCGTGATACCGCGCTCTTGCGGCGACCTGTGGTTTGGGTGAGTGGCTTGGTTGCCATGATGATCTGTGTTCCTCTCGTAGCGATCGTGGAGTTGGTTAACGAGCCTTGGCGTCGGTCATATCAACGGGTTGCGGCTGCTGGGCAAGGTGTGGGTGCTCGGCACCCGGGTACACCTGCAACTTCTTGATCATCGCGCGACCAAGACGGCCCTTCGGCAACATCCCGTGCACGGTTCGACGAATCGCCGCCTCGGGCTTGCGATCCAGGAACTGTGAATACTTCTCCACGCTGATACCGCCCGGGAAACCGCTGTGACGTGCGACGATCTTGTCGTCGGCCTTGCCACTCGTGAGCACCACCTTGGAGGCGTTGATGATGATGACGTGATCGCCGGTGTCCATGCTCGGGGTGAACATCGGCTTGTGCTTACCGCGCAACAGGGTGGCAACGGTGGTGCACATACGACCGAGTACGAGGCCCTCTGCGTCGATGACGTGCCACGCGCGCTGCACATCGCCTGGCTTTGCCGTGTAGGTCCGCATGTCGTTTGCCTTTCGATCTGACGGTTGCGCATCCGTGACGGCGCACACCCGACTTATGAAGGATACGGCGATTTTCGGCCCGTCACACGTGTCGTGTTATCGCCGAGCCAGCGAGCCCAACCACGCCGCAACACGACCCGCGAACGCCCGACCCGAGTAGTGCTCGAGCACTCGTCTCCGGCACTGTTCCCGAGGAATCGTGTCCAGGCGCCCAACGGCCTCGACCACCGCGTCCACGTTGTCGGGTGCAACCACGAACCCGGTCGCCCCGTGTTGCACGATTTCTGCCGGCCCGCCTCGGTCGTAGGTAATCACGGGCACGCCGCACGCCATGGCTTCGATCGCCACGTTGCCGAATGCCTCCACCCATCGATGCACCATGAGGAGTGCTGCACACTCCCCGAGTTGCCGTTGAAGGTCCTGCGTGGAGAGGAACCCCTCGTGGGCCACTCGTGCACCGGGAAATGCCCGTGCTGCGGCATCCCACACGGCACGATCCTCCATCACACCGAATGCGCGAACTCGCCGATTGCTCGCCGCCGATACGGCGAACACGTCCTCGATGCCCTTTTCGCGTGAGATACGGCCGACGTATGCAAGGTCGTCACCTGCATGAGGCGAAAACTCGTACCGCTCCACGTCGATTCCACTCCCGACGATGGTGACGCCACTCGCTACGTCAGTGCCGAACGTTTCGGCCTGAGCGCGACTGTGCATGGCCACGCACCCGGGGTGGGTGGTCATTACGGAACGTACGGCGAGATCCATTTCATCACTGAGCGATCCCATGCTCACCAAGTGCGTCACGGGAACGCCGATTGCATCGGCCTCGGAAAACGGCAGTACGTCGTAGGCGAAGTTGAGAACGACGTCGAATCTTTCGGTACCGGCGAGTTCGATCACGCGGTGCCACATGTTCTGCAGGACCGAATTCGCGGGCACCGAGAGCGGCGCGGATCGATCGCGCGTCTGGCTCGGTACGTGCAACGCCCCCGCAACCTCCATCAATCGGACCGCACCGATCCCCGATCGTTCCGACGCGGAGTTCGACTCGGACAGCGTCAATACCGAGCCGAGCGGTGCAACGACGGTGACCGAATGCCCCATCTTCGACAATCCGCCCGCCAACGTGCGCAACGTGAGCTCGACCCCACCGCCGATACCAGAGCCGAGTGGTCCGACCGAAGTCGACACGAAGACGATGCGCACGAACGACCAGCCAGCGACTACTCGACGGGAGTCGGGTAGCCAACTTCCCAGAGGCACAGGCCGTGTGGCGGTGCGATGGGCGACGCATCCTGGCGGCGTCCCGATCGGATGAGCGACATCATGTCACTCGGCGGCCGCTTCCCCAATCCAATGTCTACGAAGGTGCCCACCAGCGATCGCACCATTTGATGGCAGAACGCGTTCGCCCGAATCTCGAACAGCGCAAGGTCACCCTCACGGCGCCAGGTCGCTTGCATGACGAAGCGCTTCATGGAAACGGGCTTCATGGATACGGCCTCCGACTGCTGCTTGGTCTGCTTCTTTTCGCTCGAATCCGGCTTGCGACAGAAGGCCGAGAAATCTCGCGAACCCATCACCGCATCGCATGCCAGCTGCATCGGACGAATGTCCAGCGGAGTTCTCACATGCCATGCTGTGGCGGCAACGAACGGATCGGGCGTCGGGGTATTCAGGATGGTGTACCGATAGTGACGCCAAATTGCCGTATATCGGGCGTGGAAGGTTGCCTCCGCCCACCGCGCATCCCGTACCGCAATGTGCGGACCACAGAGCGAATTCAACTTCTTGGGCAACGCTTCCAGCTTCACACTCCCGGGTAGCTGCACGCTCACTACCTGACCTCGCGCATGCACACCCGCGTCGGTGCGTCCCGCGGCCACCAACTCCACTTCCGTCTGGGTGATTTTTTCCAGGGCCTCGGTCAGCGCACCCGCCACCGTTGGTACTTCCGGGTTCGGGGCAAAGCCGTGAAACAGGCTGCCGTTATAGGCAATCGTCAGGCGAGCAGTACGAAGCCGTGCGGAACTCACGGCCGCAACGAACTAGACGAGTTCGATCCGCGCCATTGGTGCGCGATCGCCGTTGCGCTCGCCGAGTTTGAGAATGCGAACGTATCCGCCATTTCGCTCCATGTATCGCGGGGCAACGTTCTTGACGAGCTTGTTCGTCATCTCCTTGTCGTTCAGGTACGCCTGAATCTGACGAATTTTGTGGAGGCTGGCAGCGTCGTTGTTCTGTGCCTTCTTGGCCTTGGAGATGAGTCGTTCGGCGATCGGACGCAACGCCTTGGCTTTCGCTTCGGTGGTTTCGATCCCCTCGGCAGCAAACAAGGATGCGGCCAAGTTGGCGAGCATCAGTCGCTGGTGTCCGGCAGAGCCGCCAAACTTCTTGCTACGGCGTGGTTCTGGCATGAGTGATCGTCTCCTTGGTGTTGGCTACGCGTCAGACGCGCAGTGCGAGCCCACGCTCGTCGAGTTTGCCGCGCACCTCTGCGATGCTTTGTGCGCCGAAGTTCGGTAGACCAACCAGTTCTTCCTCGGTGCGAAGCACGAGGTCGCCGATGGTGTCGATTTTTGCACGCTTCAGGCAGTTGTACGGGCGCTGCGAGAGCATGAGGTCTTCGATCGGCATGTCGAGCTCCGGTGAACCCGAACCACTCAACGTGGACTCGCCGAGTTCGATGGCGATCGGCTCCTCGCTCAGGGACGCCACGAGATCCAGCAGATTACGCAGCGTCGCACCAGCGGATGCCAGGGCTTCGGCCGGCGTGATCGAACCGTCGGTCTCGATATCGAGGATGAGGTTGTCGTAGTTGGTGGACTGGGCGACACGGGTGGGCTCCACCTCGAAGGTCACACGGCGAACCGGCGAGAACAACGCATCCACGGGAATCACGCCAATGGTGCGGCGCCCGGCATCACGGTCGCTACCGAGATAGCCCTTGCCGCGCTCGATGGTGATTTCCATCGACAAACTGCCCTTGGCCGACAACGTTGCGATGTGCTGCTTGCCGTTCACGAACTCCACTCCGGCGGGAAGACTGATGTCGCCAGCGGTGAGTTCCTTGGGGCCGGTGGCATCGATGCGAACCGACACCACGTCGTCGACCTCGCTCTTCACCACGATGTCCTTCAAGTTGAGGATGATCTCGGTGACGTCCTCGGTGACACCTTCAATGGTGGTGAACTCGTGGAGGGCCTTGTCGAACTTCACCGACGTGACGGCAGCACCGGGAATGGTGGAGAGCAACATTCGACGCAGCGAGTTGCCGATGGTGTGACCGAGACCCGGCTCCAGTGGTGACACGGAGAACTTCTGGCGATTGTTGACCGAATCGCCGACTGCCGAGACGGTGGGGCGCTGAATGACGAGCATGGTGGTATCTCCTGGCTGTTGGTGGGATTTACTTCGAGTAGAGCTCAACGATGAGTTGTTCCTTCACGGGAACATCGATCTGTTCGCGTGTCGGCAGGTCGCGCACGGCAACGGCCTTGCCGCCATCCTGGGCATCGAGCCACGCCGACGCTGCCCGACCGAGGGTGTCGATGTTGTGCTGGATGACGATCATGTTGCGGGCCTTGTCCGACAGGCTGACCACTTGACCCTTGGCCAGGGTGTACGAGGGGATGTTCACCCGCTTGCCGTCGACCTTGATCAAGCCGTGACTGACAAACTGACGGGCCTGCGGGCGCGATGCCGCCCAACCGGCGCGGTACACCACGTTGTCGAGTCGCAACTCGAGCATGCGCAGGATGTTTTCGCCCGTGGGTCCGGCAAGTCGCACGGCTTCGAGATAGATCTTGTGGAATTGCCGCTCGAGGACGCCGTAGATGTACTTGGCCTTCTGCTTTTCCTGCAACTGGTTGAGGTATTCCCCATCGCTCGAACGACGTCGCGTGCGGCCATGGGCGCCTGGTGGGAAGGGACGGCGCTCCAGCGCCTTGGTGCCCTTGGCGTTCTCGAAGACGTTGATACCGAGACGGCGGGAGATGCGAACTTTCGGACCTGTGTAACGAGCCATGACTACGGACGCTTCCTCTTTGGTTGACGACAGCCGTTGTGCGGAACCGGGCTCACGTCCTTCACCCCGGTGACTTCGATACCGAGGTTCTGGATCGAGCGCAGTGCCGTGTCACGTCCGGAGCCGGGTCCCTTCACCAGTACTTCGGCGCGACGCAGTCCCATTTCCATCGCTGCACGACCGGCCTTTTCGGCAGCCATCTGTGCGGCGAACGGAGTGCTCTTGCGCGATCCCGAGAATCCCACGCCACCCGACGACGCCCAGGCAATGACGTTGCCCGAAGCGTCCGTGATGGACACGATGGTGTTGTTGAAGGTGCTCTTGATGTGCACCACACCGGAGTTGACGTTCTTGCGCTCGCGCTTGCGCGACTTGCGGGGTGCTGCTGGTGTTGTTGACGTGTCCGACATTTACTTCCTCACGGCGACTTTCTTGTTGGCGACGGTCTTCTTGGGTCCCTTGCGGGTACGGGCGTTGGTGTGGGTTCGCTGACCACGCACCGGCAAGCCCTTGCGATGACGCGACCCCTGGTACGAACCGGTCTCGATCTTGCGCTTGATGTCCTGCTGAACGTCGCGGCGGCGATCGCCCTCCACCTTCAGGTTGTTTTCGATGTACACACGAATCTTGTTGACGTCGGAGTCGGAGAGGTCACGTACGCGTGCGCTCGGGTTGATGCCCAAGTCCTGGCACATCTTGACCGATGACGGACGGCCGATGCCGTGGATGTAGGTGAGTGCAATTTCCACCCGCTTCTCGCGCGGGATGTCGACTCCGGAGATACGTGCCATGTGTTGAAACCTCTTAGCCCTGACGCTGCTTGTGTCGTGGGTTCTCGCAAATCACCATGATGCGACCATGGCGACGAATGACCTTGCACTTCTCGCACATCTTCTTGACGCTTGGTCGGACCTTCACGATGAACTCTTTCTTATTTGAACCTGAATGTGATACGACCCCGGGTGAGGTCGTACGGTGATAACTCGACTTGTACTCGATCCCCTGGGTTGATTCGGATGTAATTCACCCGCATCTTCCCCGAGATGTGCGCCAAGACGGAACGCCCGTTGGAAAGTTCCACTCGAAACATTGCGTTGGGCAACGATTCGGTGATCGTGCCTTCCAGCACGATGGCATCTTCCTTGTTTTTTGCCAGAACTGACTCCTTCGGGCCCCGCAGGGCGCCAGAGAACGCTATCGGGACGTCCGCCCGTCGCCACCCGGGGCCGTAATCCCCGTGGCATTGACGATGGCCGACACCATACGGGCAAACACGTCCTCGGGCGACCCCACCCCATCGACCACGGCCAACACTCCCTGTTTTCGGTAGTGAGCAATGAGTGGTGCGGTCTGCTCCTCATAGAGGGCCAGACGACGCTCGACGGCCTCCGGCGCGTCATCGGCACGCTGCTCGGCTGCACGACGCGCGGTCAATCGTTCGATCACGAGTTCGCGTGGCACCTCCAGGTCCACCACCACGTTGATCGGACGAGCCCGGGCGATGTCGTCCAGTGCGATGGCTTGTGGCAACGTGCGCGGAAATCCATCGAGCAGGTACCCGTGCGTGCGTGCATCGGGCTCGCCCAATCGCCCTTGCACGAGACTGCCCATCAGTTCGTCGTTGACCAGTCCCCCGTTGTCGATGATTTCCTTCACCGCCTTGCCGACCGGCGTGGCGTTCTTGATCGCACTTCGCAACATGTCGCCGGTAGAGATGTGTGCGATGCCATAGTGCACCGCCAGTCGTGCGCCCTGCGTTCCCTTCCCCGAACCTTGCCGGCCAAGCAGGACCAGCCGAATCGTCACTTCAGGAAGCCCTGATAGTCGCGTTGCATCAACTGGCTATCGATTTGTCGCATCAGTTCGAGCGCTACACCCACGGCAATCAGCACCGTGGTGCCGGCGAACGGGAAGCTCTGCACGTCACCCACCCACAAGATGATGTACGGCAGGATCGCGATGAACGCAACGAACAGCGCTCCGGGCAGCGTGATGCGATTGACGGCTTTGCCGAGATACGACTCGGTTTGCGGACCCGGACGGATGCCCGGAATGAAGCCGCCCTGCTTGCGCAGTTGGTCGGCTTGGCGAATCGGATCGAACGCGATGGAGTTGTAGAAGTAGGCGAACGCAATGATCATCACGAAGAAGATGCTGATGTACAGCAAGTTCTGACTGTTGATGAGATACCGGTCCACGAATCGCGCGATGGCACCACGCCAACCTTCGGCACTGCCCAGCATGTTGGACAGCAACACCGGCAGGAGCAGGACAGAGGACGCAAAGATGATGGGAATCACGCCCGATTGGTTCACCTTGAGCGGAATGTACGTGCTTTGTCCACCGAATTGCCGGCGGCCCACCACGCGCTTGGCGAACTGCACCGGAATTCGGCGCTGACCCAGTTCCACGCGCACCACTGCGGCGAGAATCAGCAGCGTGACACCCACCAACACGATGAAGACGACCGTCTTCTTGCTCTGCAACAACGAGTAGTAGCCGTACGGTAGGTCGCTCACGATGGAAACGAAGATCATCATCGACATACCATTGCCGATACCGCGCTGACTGATGAGCTCGCCCATCCACATGAGCATGGTGGTTCCCGCCACGAGGGTGGGTATCACGATGAGTGCCCGCGGCATGAACGGATCGAGGAGCACCACGTCGGGAACCGTGGCCGCCGCACCAAAAAAGGCCGAGCCGTTGCCCTGACCAAAGATGAAGGTGAGGCCCGCGGCCTGCAACGTGGCGATGGCAACGGCCACGTACCGGGTCCACTGGGTGATCTTGCGCTGACCGGTGGCTCCCTCCTGCTGCCATTGCTCGAGCTTGGGAATCACCACCGTGAGCACCTGCATGATGATGCTTGCGGTGATGTAGGGCATGATGCCGAGCGCAAAGATGGAGAAACTGCCGAACGCGCCACCCGAGAAGAGGTTCAAAAACCCGAGCGCACCTTGCGACTGTGAGGCCTCACGCAACTGACTGACCGCCTGGGCATCCACGCCCGGCGCGCGCAGCGAGACGCCAACTCGATAGATGGCGAAGATGAACAGCGTGAACAGCACCTTGTTGCGCAAATCCGCAACCGTGAAGAGGCTCTTGATCCTGGCGAACATCGTCGTTGCTGCCTCCTTGCGAGGGAAAACTAGCGGTTGGTGTACTGGCTGCCGCTGGCCGGTGGACGTACGCCACGGAACGGCTTGGGCAGGATCGTGATGGTGCCACCCGCTGCGGTGATTGCTTCCTGCGCCGAGCTGGACACGGCGTGCACCGACACGTTGAGCGCCTTGGCAACCTTGCCACGACCGAGCACCTTCACCAGGTTGCCCTTGCGAATGAGGCCCTTCTCGACCAACAACGTCGCCGAAATGTCGGTGACCCCGAGCGCATCGAGCGTGTCGAGGTTGATTGCTTGGTACTCGACGCGGAACGGGTTGTTGAAACCCTTCAACTTCGGCACACGTTGCTTGAGTGGCATCTGGCCACCTTCGAAGCCTCGTGCCACCGTGTTGCGGGCATACTGTCCCTTCGTACCGCGACCAGCGGTCTTGCCGCCCTTACCGCCGATACCGCGACCGACACGCTTGGGAGCCTTGCGGGCGCCGTGCTTTGGTCCGACCTGGTCTACGCGCATGGTCAGCTGCCTTTCTTGTCGTTGATGACGATGTCGATGAGGTGTGGAACGCGGGCGATCATTCCGCGGATCTCCGGGCGATCGGGCAACACGTTGGTGTCACCAATCTTGCGCAGACCCAGGGCGCGCATGGTGGCGCGGGTCTTTGGCATGCTGCCGATTTGTGAACGCTTCTGGCGAACGGTGATGGTGTTTTGTGCCATGGTTTCCCCTATCGAGCCTGTGCCCGGGACTTCTTGGTGTCGTTGTATGCACGAAGCAGACCGCGCGGAACGAAATCGTCCTCGGCCAGTCCTCGGCGCTTTGCCACATCGTCGGGTCGCAACAGCGACTGCAAACCGTTGATGGTGGCGCGAGCAACGTTGATGGCGTTCGACGAACCCATCGACTTTGCGAGCACGTCCTTGATACCGGCTTCCTCCAGGATGATGCGGGCTGCCCCACCGGCGATGACACCGGTACCGGGGGCGGCAGGCTTCAGCATCACCCGAGCCGCACCGTTCACGCCCTCGATGGCGTGCGTGATGGTTGGTCCGGCGAGCGCCACATGAAACACGTTGCGCTTCGCGTCCTCGGTGCCCTTCTGGATCGCCAAGGGAACTTCGCGGGCCTTTCCGTAACCCAGACCGACACGGCCGGCCTTGTCACCGATGACCACGATGGCGGCGAACTGGAATCGACGACCACCCTTCACCACTTTGGCGACACGATTGACGTGCACCACGCGCGACTCACCGAACTCGCCCGGCTTCGCCTCGGGACGTGGCTCGCGGCGCTCGCGCGGACGGCGCTCGCGACGATTGCGGTTGTCGGTCGTCTCTGGTTGCTGTACGTCAGTCATTAGAACTCCAATCCTGCGGCGCGAGCCGCTTCGGCGATTGCCGCAACGCGGCCGTGATAGAGAAAGCCACCGCGGTCGAAGACCACCGTGGTGATTCCTGCCTGCTTGGCGCGCTCGGCGAGGAGCGTGCCCACTGCGGTTGCAGCAGCAACATTGCTTCCGGGTTGCTTCTTGCGGAAGTCGGCCTCGAGCGACGAGGCGGAGACGATGGTTCGGCCGCTGTCGTCGTCGATCACCTGTGCACTGAGGTGCTTGTTGCTGCGATAGATCGCAAGGCGTGGTCGTGCGGCGGTGCCGTGCACCTTCTTGCGCACGCGACGATGGCGACGCACGCGGAGTTCTTGGCGTTTCTTGGCGATGGCGGTCATGGTTGCTCCTACTTCTTGCCCGTCTTGCCGGCTTTGCGTACCACGCGCTCGTTCACGTAGCGAACACCCTTGCCCTTGTACGGCTCCGGCGAACGAAACGAGCGGATTTCGGCGGCAACCTGGCCGACGAGTTCCTTGTCGACGCCCTTCACGATGATTCGTGTCGGTGCCGGCACCTCGAACGTGACTCCCTTGGGTGCCGCGTACGGCACGGGGTGCGAGAAGCCGAGGGCCAGCTCCAATTTGTCCTGACCCTTGGCGACGGCGCGATAACCCACGCCGATGATCTCGAGTTCCTTGGCGAAACCTTCGGTAACGCCGCTCACCATGTTGTTGACCATGGCGCGAATCATGCCGTGACTGGCGCGAACGTCGCGGGTTTCCTCCGCACGCTCCACCACCACGGTGGACTCCACCTTCTTCACCGAGATTCCAGCCGGCAACTGCCGCGAGAGGCTTCCCTTGCTCCCCTTCACGGTGATGCTGGTACCGGCAATCGTGACTTCCACTCCTTGTGGAATGGTGACTGCTGCTTTTCCGACGCGTGACATGTTGGCTCCTCAATTACCAGACGTAACACATGACTTCGCCGCCCACGTTGCGCTTGCGCGCTTCGCGGTCGGTCATGAGCCCGTGGCTTGTGGATAGAACTGCAACGCCGAGACCATTGAGCACGCGGGGTACTTCGGTGGCCCGTCGATAGATACGCAGACCCGGAGTGGATACGCGCTTGATGCCGAGAATCGTGCGGCGGCGATCATCGGAGTACTTCATCTGGATCTTCAGCACCTTGTGTGCCGGAGTGTCGCCCTCCACCACCGCAAAGTCGGCGATGTAGCCCTCCTTCTTCAGAATGTCGGCAAGGGCCAACTTCTGCTTCGACGATGGCATGAGTACCTCGTCGCGGAGCGCCACATTCGCATTGCGAATGCGGGTGAGCATGTCGGAGATTGGATCAGTGATCATGGTGCCTACCAGCTCGACTTTCGCAGACCGGGAACTTCGCCCGCATGCGCGAGTTCGCGCAGGCAGATGCGGCAGAGTCCAAACTTGCGGTACACCGCGCGTGCGCGACCACAGCGCTGACAGCGCGTGTAGCCACGAACCTTGAACTTGGGGGTTCCCGCTGCTTTGTTACGGAGTGACTTTTTTGCCATTGGTCTTGAATCTTCCTTTTCCTACGAATTTCCCTGAACGACGGACTTCTTCTTGGTTTGCTTCTTCGAACGTTTGGTGGACGCCGGCATTTCGCCCTTGCGGAACGGGAAGCCGAACGCGTCCAGCAGCGCCTTGCCGGTCAAGTCGTCCTTGGCCGAGGTAACGATCGTGATGTCCATGCCACGCGGCACATCCACGCGGTCGTAGTTGATTTCCATGAACACGAGTTGTTCGGTGAGTCCGAAGGTGTAGTTGCCGTTTCCGTCCCACGAACGGCCCGGCAAACCACGAAAGTCGCGAATACGCGGAATCGCCACCGACATCAGTCGGTCGAAGAACTCCCACATGCGGTCGCCGCGCAGGGTGACCTTGGCGCCAATGGCCTGGTTCTCGCGCAACTTGAACGACGCAATCGCAATGCGCGACTTCGTGACGATGGGCTTCTGACCAGTGATCGCCGTGAGGTCGGCCACTGCCCCATCGAGCAACGATGCCTGCTGGGTCGCCTTGCCAACACCCATGTTGATGACGATCTTCTCCAGATTCGGCACCTGCATGGGATTGGTGACGCCGAGTTGCGTCATCAGGTTGGCGCGCACCACGTCGCGGTAGTGCTGCTTCAGACGGGGAATGTACGTGGTGGTTGCCATCAGATTTCGTCTCCTGTGCGACGCGCGATGCGCACCTTGTTGCCCTTGGCGTCGACCTTGAAGCCAACGCGCGTGACCTTGCCCTTGTGCACCAACATCACGTTGGACGCAGCAATGGGCATTTCGATTTCCTTGATCTCGCTCTGCTGCTTTTCGTTGCGGCGAATGGTGTGACGCTTGGCGATGTTGACGCCCTCCACGATCACCTTGTTCGCCGCAGGAAGCACCTGCTTGATCTGGCCTTCCTTGCCGGCGTTCTTGCCGTGAATCACCCGCACGGTGTCACCTTTGCGTAGTTTCATGGTTAGAGCACCTCCGGGGCCAGCGACACGATTCGCATGAACTTCTTGTCGCGCAATTCGCGACCGACGGGTCCGAAGATACGGGTTCCACGCGGCGTGAGATCTTCCTTGATGAGCACGGCTGCGTTCTCGTCGAAACGGATGTAGCTGCCGTCGGGACGACGCTTCTCCTTCGCGGTACGCACGACTACGCAGCGAACCACCTCGCCCTGCTTCACGCCCGCACCCGGAATGGCGTCCTTCACGGTGCCGATGAAGACATCGCCGATCGAGGCGTAACGGCGACGCGTGCCACCGAGCACCTTGATGACGAGCACTTCACGTGCGCCACTGTTGTCGGCGACTTTGAGACGGCTTTCCTGCTGAATCACTTTGCACGCTCCAGAACTTCCACCACGCGCCAACGCTTGGTCTTGCTCAACGGACGGGTTTCCACCACGCGAACCTTGTCACCGGTCTTGGCGTCGTTGGCTTCGTCGTGGGCATAGAGCTTCTTGGTACGTGTGATGAACTTGTCGTACTTGGGGTGACGAACGCGCTCGACGATCGCAATGACGACCGTCTTGTTCATCTTGTTGGATACCACGAGGCCTTCACGGACCTTGCGGTTGCTGCGAACGGCGGTTTCAGCCATTATCGGCTCACTTTCGTGTTGTTTGCGGCTTCGGCTGCTTCGATTTCCCTGCGGCGAATCACGAGGTTGATGCGCGCAATCTGGCGACGAATCTTGCCGATGCGTGCCGTGTCGGTGAGTTGTCCGGTGGCCAACTTGAAGCGCGAGTCGAGCGCGTCCTGCTTGGCGTTCTCCAACTCCTCCACCAGCGAGGCGAGGTCCAACTCGTTGAGTTCGGCTTGGGTCTTTCCGTACTTCTCGGCCATTGCTAGATGCCCTCCTCGCGATGGATGATGCGACACTTGATCGGCAACTTCTGCACCGCACGGCTCAACGCCTGGGTTGCAACATCCGACGTCGGATACGACAACTCAAACAGAATTCGACCCGGCTTCACCACGGCCACCCACAACTCGGGGTTGCCCTTACCCGAACCCATGCGGGTTTCTGCAGGCTTCTTGGTCACCGACTTGTCCGGGAACACGTTGATCCACACCTTGCCGCCGCGCTTGATGTGTCGGGTCATGGCGATACGAGCGGCTTCGATCTGTCGGGACGTAATCCAACCCGACTCGAGCGCCTGAATGCCGTACTCACCGAAGGCGAGTTCATGGGCACCCTTGGCGTTGCCCTTCATGCGGCCGCGGTGGTGCTTGCGGTGTTTGACTTTCTTCGGCTGCAACATGAGTTAGTCCTTCTTGAAGTGCGGGGTCTCGGACGAATCATGGATGCGACGCTCGATCTCTTCTTCCTCGGCGAGCAGTCGCTCGAGTTCGGGGTCGGCCTCTTTCACCAACGGGCTCACCTCGTCGTCTCCGACGCGTGGTCCGGCCGATGTGATCACGCTGGCCACGCGAGGTGCCGCGGCGAGGGTGTCGCCGGCAGCCATCTGTGCTTCACGCAGTGCACGATCGGCGTTGTCGGTGGAATACGGGAGGATCTCGCCCTTGTACAGCCACACCTTGATTCCGACGCGACCGGCGGAGGTGATCGCCTCACGGAAGCCGTAGTCGATGTTGGCGCGCAACGTGTGCAGTGGAACGCGGCCCTCGCGGTACCACTCGCGACGGGTCATTTCTGCACCGCCGAGACGACCAGAGCACTGGATTCGAATTCCTTGGGCGCCCGCCTTCTGTGCGTTCTGCACGGCGCGCTTCATCGCGCGGCGGAAGGCCACGCGATTGGCGAGCTGGTCCGCCACTCCCTGTGCAACGAGTGCCGCGTCGAGTTCGGATTCCTTGATTTCGTTGATGTTCAACTGAATCTTGTTGTTGCCGGTGAGGCGCGACAAGTGCTCGCGCAACTCGTTGGCCTTGGCGCCGGCCTTGCCGATCACCACGCCGGGGCGGGCGGTGTGGATGTCGACGCGCAACTTGTCGAGCGTGCGCTCGACATCGATGCGGCTGACGGCGGCATCGGCGAGACGGTCCATGAGATAGCCACGGATCTTCCAGTCCTCGGTGAGGTACTGGCGATACTGCTTCTTGCCCGCGAACCACTTGCTCTTCCAATCGGTGGTGACACCGAGGCGGAAGCCGTACGGATTGATCTTCTGACCCATTACTTCGACTCCTCGGTGCTCGATGCTTCGGTGCTTTCGGTTGTTGCCGCGCCCGCCGAGTCCTCGGCTGATGCGTTCTTGGCGTCGCTGGCCTGCTCGGCGGCGGCACGTGCCTTGCTTGCTGCAACGCGCTGACGACGCTGGGCCTTTTCGCTACGACCACCCGATGCATCGCTGGCCTCGCGAATCTTCAGTTCCTCGGGCGAGAACGCATCCACCACGATGGTGACGTGGGCACCACGACGCAAGCGCGTGTTCGCGCGACCACGGGCTCGTGGGCGGAAGCGCTTGATGGTCGGTGATTCGTCGGCGAAGCAGGCCTTCACGTACAGGGTCTCTTCGTCGAGCGAGAGATTGTTGGTGGCGTTGGCGACCGCCGACTTGAGCAGCTTCTGCACGATGCGGGCTGCCTCCACGCTGTGCAGGCTCAGTACCTCGCTGGCCGAGGTCACGTCCAACCCGCGCACTTGATTGAGCACGGGACGGAACTTGGAGGCCGACATGCGTACCCAGCGAAGTTGCGCCTTGGCGCCGCTTGGCGATCCGGCTACGCGGTTTGCTTCGTTCAGCTTCGGACCGGTCACGACGATGCTCCTGGCGACGGTGCTGCCGAGGTTTCAGTACCCGCCATCTTTTCCTGGCTGGCGTGCGACTTGAAGGTGCGGGTGTTCGCAAACTCACCCAACTTGTGCCCCACCATCGACTCGCTGATGTACACCGGCACGTGCTTGCGCCCGTCGTGAACGGCAAAGGTGTGTCCGACCATGTCGGGGATGATGGTGCTGCGACGTGACCACGTCTTGATCGGCTTACGGTCGCCGCTCTCGTTCATTGCGTCGAGCTTCTTCAAGAGATGCTCGTCAACGAAGGGGCCCTTTTTCAGACTGCGTGCCATGAACTAACTACGTGCCTTTCCTGAGCGACGGCGACGCACGATGAACTGCTGCGACGCCTTGGTCTTCTTGCGGGTACGACGCTCGGGCTTGCCCCATGGCGACACCGCCGGACGGCCACCCGAGGTCTTTCCTTCTCCACCACCGAGTGGGTGGTCGACGGGGTTCATTACGACGCCTCGTGATTGCGGGCGCACACCCTTCCAACGATTACGACCGGCCTTACCGATCTTCACCAACTCGTGTTCGGCGTTGCCGACTTCTCCGATGGTGGCACGACAGTCGATCGGCACACGACGCATTTCGGTGCTCGGCATACGCAAGGTCGCGAAGTCACCTTCCTTGGCAACCAATTGCACCGACATGCCGGCCGAGCGGGCGATACGTCCACCCTGACCCGGGCGCATTTCCACGTTGTGCACCACGGTGCCGACGGGAACGTAGCGAAGCGGAAGCGCGTTGCCGGGCTTGATGTCGGCGCGCTGACCACTCTCCACATGTTGCCCAACTTCCACTCCCTTGGGCGCCAGGATGTAGGCCTTGGTGCCATCGAGGTAGTGCAGCAGCGCGATGCGGCACGTGCGGTTGGGGTCGTACTCGATGGCGGCAACCTTGGCGCGAACCTCGTCTTTGGTGCGCTTCCAGTCGATGATGCGGTACTGCTGTTTGTGACCGCCGCCCTTGTGGCGCGAGGTGATGCGACCACCGGCGTTGCGTCCGCCACGCTCGGGCTTGGAGGTGACGAGCGACTTCTCCGGTCGCGTCTTGGTGATTTCCGAGAAGTCGTGCGACGTCTGGAAGCGACGACCGCTGCTTGTAGGGCGACGTTTACGAATGGCCATGGGTTACCTGATCAGTTCTCGAACAGCGGGATTTGTTGACCTGGAGCGAGGGTGACGATGGCCCGCTTGGCACCATCGCGCACGCCTACGCGGTTCGTGCCACGCGTGATACGACGCTTGCCACGACGATTGAGGGTGTTCACCTTGACTACCTGCACGTTGAAGATGCGCTGCACGGCATCACGAATCTCCGGCTTACTTGCCGATGGGTGCACCTCGAAGGTGTACACACCGATGGCGGAGCCGGCATAGCTCTTTTCCGACACCACTGGCCGGAGGATCACGTCGCGAGGGTCCTTCACTTTGCACCTCCATTGACTGCAGGCAGGCTGTCTTGTGAGAAGACCACCCAGTCGCTGCACAACACGTCGTACGCGTTCAACTCGCTCGTGAGCACCACGTGCACGTTGCCGAGGTTGCGCATGCTCTTGGCGGCGTCGCTCGAAGCGGATTTCACCACGACGAGAACGTTGCCCGAGGTGCCGAGCGACTCCAGTGCGGCTGCACCGGCCTTGGCACTCGGCTTGTCGAACGACCACGCATCGACCACCACGACCTTGCCGTCCTTGGTTCGATCGGACAGTGCCGAGCGAAGCGCCAACTGCACCATCTTTTTGGGTGTGCGCTGGCCGTACTTGCGAGGAGTCGGACCGAGGGTGACGGCACCACCGGAAAACTGCGGCGCTCGAATCGAACCCTGACGAGCGTTGCCGGTTCCCTTCTGGCTGAACGGCTTCTTGCCGCCGCCACTCACCTGGGCGCGGCCCTTCGTGCTCTGGGTTCCTGCTCGGCGATGCGCCAACTGCGCGGTCACCACTTGGTGCATCACCGCGATGTTCGGCACGATGCCGAAGAACTCGTCGGGCAATTCCACGCTCGAGGCGCTCTTGCCGCTGGCATTCTTCATCGTCAGTTTGGCCATGACTACTTGCCGCCCTTCACTGCGTCACGAACGATGACGACGCCACCGTTTGGTCCGGGTACGGCGCCCTTCACGAGCAACAGGTTGCGCTCGGAGTCGGCCTGCACCACTTCGAGATTGAGGATGGTCACTTGTTCGTGCCCCAGATGGCCGGCCATGCGCATGCCACGGAATACGCGACCCGGGAACGAGCGCTGTCCGATCGAGCCGGGGGCACGGTGGTGTTTGTGGTTACCGTGCGCGGCACCCTGACCGCGGAAATTGTGACGCTTCATGCCACCGGCGAAGCCCTTGCCGCGACTTACCGCCGTGACGTCGACGATCTCACCGGCGGCGAGTTTGTCGACGCCGATTTCCTGACCCACTTCGAAGCCATCGACGGAGTCGAGGCGCAGTTCCACCAGGCGACGCCCGGGCGCAACGCCGTGCTTGGCGAAGTGTCCGGCAGCCGCCTTGTTCAGCTTCTTTTCGTCCTTCTGGCCGTATGTCACCTGCAGTGCGTTGTAGCCGTCGGATTCCTTCGTCTTCACCTGCACGATGCGCAACGGCTCCACGCGCAGCACGGTGACGGGAACGACACGACGATCTTGCGTCCACACTTGCGTCATGCCGACCTTTTCGCCGACGATCGCTTTCTGTGCCATGGTGAGCCTTTTCTGTTTCTTTCCTGTTGTTGTTGCTTTGTCAGGTATTCGGTTTCGTTTTCACGAAAAAGCCCCGCTCGGCAAAGCCGGCGGAGCCCGAGATCGTTTTCGCTGCGAGGTACCTGACGAATCAGGCGCACGCAGACATCACTTGAGGAGTGGGAAACCCGCTCCAAACGCGAACTCGTACGCTATCGGGGCCCGCCCAGGAACCACCCGCCGGTGTCGAGGTTTGCTCGTGGCCCCCTGAACAGGTGTTTGCCCTGCCGACTAGCTGCGGGGACGGGCAACCAGCGTGGCAGTGACCGTGAGTCGCTCACCATCGCGTACCAACTCGATGGAGATCGAGTCGCCCGGGCTGCGGTCGCGAATGGCGGCCACCAGACCGGCCTGACCGTTCACCGGCTCGCCATCCACCGCCAGCACGATGTCCCCCACCACGATTCCCGCCTCCTGGGCGGGTGACCCGGGTTGCACGGTGGAAATGATCGAACCCACGCCACCATCGGAGCGCGGCTCCAGGCTGACTCCGAGGAATCCCTCCTCGCGAGCGTCGCCCGACGCCTGGTCGCGTAGTTGCTGGAGGACGGCAAGTACCTCGTCGACGGAAATAGCGAAACCGATGTTGTTGGCGGATGAGTTGGTGTCGCCGCGCGCAACGGCCGTGTTGATTCCCACTACTTCGCCACGCATGTTCGCCAACGGTCCACCGGAATTGCCGGAGGAGATGGCCGCATCCGTCTGGATGAGGCTGTTCAACGCGCCGGACTCGGTGAAGATCGTTCGCTTCAACGCGGACACGATCCCGGTGGTGATGCTCGGACCACCATCGAGTGCAAGTGCGTAGCCGATTGCCACCACCTGATCCCCCACCCGCACGCTGCCGGGTTTGGCGAACGTTGCAGCGGTGAGGCCGCTGGCATTCACGCGGAGTAGGGCCAGGTCGTTGCCCGAGTCGGCCGCCACCACGTCGGCCACGACGGGCTCGGTTTCTCCGGCAAAGCGCACGCGAACCTCGGATGCGCCGTCGACCACGTGGGCATTGGTGAGAATTTCCCCGTTGCTCGTTACCACTACACCAGTGCCGGTCGCTTCACCTTCGCTCAGTCCGCTGTCGACCGAACTGGAGATGGTCACCACGCTGTTGGCCAGTCGTTGTGCGGCTTGCGCCACGCCCGACAACTCATCCTGCTCGACGTCCGACACCACCGGCGCTGCGGTGACCTGCGTGAACGGTTTGTCGCTGGCGGTATCGGAGGACTCGTCGACTTGCGTTGCAATCACCCCACCGATGAAACCCGAGATCAGCGACAGCAACACCGCCAAGGCCGCGACTCGCGCGACGCCGGTTCGCGACGTGTTGCGCTCACGAGCCTGCTCATACGGCGACGGTGGCGGAAACGGGAAACTCACAACGCCGTTCTATCGGTTCGCACAACGCCGGGCTGCGCACGAGTACGTGAATCTTGCCAACTTCTTACGCGAACGCGTTAGTTCATCTTGATTTCAATGTCCACGCCAGCGGCGATTTCGAGACGCTGCAAGGTCTCCACCGTCTTGGCGTTGGCATCGACAATGTCGATGAGGCGCTTGTGAATGCGCATCTCGAAGTGCTCGCGGGAGTCCTTGTCGACGTGTGGTCCACGAATCACCGTGTAGCGGTGCTTGTCGGTGGGCAACGGAATGGGACCGCGGACCGTCGCGGCGGTGCGCACGACGGTTTCCACGATCTTCTTCGACTCGTTGTCGAGCACAACATGGTCGAACGCCTTCAGGCGGATACGAATCCCCTGTTTTTGCGCCATGATCGTGCCCCGTCCCTGCTCGTCGTTACTTCAGGATTTTCGTGACGCGACCGGCACCGACGGTGCGGCCACCTTCGCGAATGGCAAAGCGCAAGCCCTCGTCCATGGCGATCGGCTTGCCGAGCTCCACCGTCATGACGACGTTGTCACCAGGCATCACCATTTCGGTACCAGCCGGCAACTGGATGGTGCCAGTCACGTCGGTGGTGCGGAAGAAGAACTGCGGACGGTAATTGTTGAAGAACGGCTTGTGACGGCCACCCTCCTCCTTCTTCAGGACGTATACCTGTCCTTCGAAGTTGGTGTGCGGGGTGATCGAGCCCGGCTTGCAGAGCACTTGACCGCGCTCCACATCCTCTTTCTTCGTGCCACGCAAGAGCGCGCCGATGTTGTCGCCGGCTTGACCCTCGTCGAGCAGCTTGCGGAACATTTCCACACCGGTGCAGACGGTCTTTTGCGTGTCACGCAGACCGACGATTTCGATTTCATCGCCGGTGTTGACCTTGCCCTGCTCCACCTTGCCGGTGACGACGGTGCCACGACCGGTGATCGTGAACACGTCTTCGATCGGCATGAGGAACGGCTTGTCGAGTTCACGCTTCGGCTCCGGGATGTAGTCGTCACAGGCCTTCATGAGCTCCATGATCTTGTCCTGCCATGCCGCATCGCCTTCGAGTGCCTTCAGCGCGGACACGCGTACCACCGGCACGTCCTTACCCGGGAACTCGTACGAGGTGAGCAGGTCGCGGATCTCTTCCTCCACGAGACCGAGCATGTCCTCGTCGTCCACCATGTCGGACTTGTTCAGTGCCACCACGATGTACGGCACGCCCACCTGACGGGCGAGCAGTACGTGCTCGCGAGTCTGCGGCATCGGGCCGTCGGTTGCTGCAACCACGAGGATTGCGCCGTCCACCTGGGCGGCACCGGTGATCATGTTCTTGATGTAGTCGGCGTGACCCGGCATGTCGACGTGTGCGTAGTGACGCTTCTCGGTCTCGTATTCGATGTGCGCGATCGAGATGGTGATACCGCGCGCCTTCTCTTCCGGCGCCTTGTCGATCTGATCGAACGGCGTGTACTCGGCGAGGCCCTTGTCGGCGAGCGTCTTGGAGATCGCCGCAGTCAGTGTGGTCTTGCCGTGGTCAATGTGACCCATCGTGCCGATGTTGACGTGGGGCTTGTTGCGCTCGAACTTGCCTTTCGACATGTTGATTTCTCTCCTCTTGTTTCTGTTTCTTTGTTGAGACCTGGATTGCTATTCCCCGCGCACCCGCTTGACGATCTCTTGCGAGATGGCCTCTGGTACCTGCTGGTACGAGTGGAATTGCATCGTGTACGTTGCCCGCCCTTGGGTGCGAGAACGCAAATCTGTACTGTATCCGAACATTTCCGAAAGCGGAACCTGCGCCCGGACGTTTTGGAAGTTTCCGTTGGCTTCCATGCCTTCGATTCGACCGCGGCGGCTGGAGAGGTCACCGATGACGTCGCCCATGTGGTTTTCGGGGGTCACCACTTCCACTGCCATGATCGGCTCCAACAAGACGGGCTTGGCCATCCCGGCGGCCTTCTTGAACGCCATTTGACCGGCGATCTTGAACGCCATTTCGTTCGAGTCGACGTCGTGGTACTGACCGTCGACGAGACTCACCTTCACGTCCACCGTCGGATAGCCGGCAAGCACGCCATTGTCGAGCGCGGCCTGGATTCCCTGATTGGTCGGCTGAATGAACTCTCGTGGGATGCGTCCGCCCTTGATGTCGTCGATGAACTCGTACCCCTTGCCCGGGTTCGGTTCGACGGTGATCTTCACGACGGCGAATTGTCCCGAACCACCCGACTGCTTGATGTGGCGGTATTCCACCGTGTCGACCGTCTTGGTGACGGTTTCGCGGTACGCCACCTGCGGCTTGCCCACCGTGGCGTCGACGTTGAATTCACGTTGCATACGGTCGACGAGAATTTCCAGGTGCAACTCACCCATTCCCGAAATGACGGTCTGGCCGGTTTCGTGATCAGTGCGAACCCGGAAGGTGGGGTCTTCGTCGGACAACGACTTGAGGGCCTTGCCCAACTTGTCCTGGTCGTTCTTGGTCTTGGGCTCGATCGCCACGTGAATGACGGGATCGGGGAAGATCATCCGCTCGAGAATGACCGGCTTTTCACGGTCGCACAGCGTGTCACCCGTGGTGACTTCCTTGAATCCGAGACCGGCGACGATGTCGCCTGCTCGCGCGATTTCGATGTCTTCGCGCTGGTTTGAGTGCATCAACAACAAACGTCCGACGCGCTCTCGCTTCTCCTTCACGGAGTTGTACAACTCCTCGCCCTTGGCGATCTTGCCGGAGTACACGCGGAAGTAGGTGAGCTTGCCGAACGGATCGGCAACGATCTTGAACGCCAACGCGGAGAACGGCGCGTTCTCGCTCGCCTCGCGAACGACCTTTTCGTCACCCTTCAGATTGGTGCCTTCGGCCGCCGGAATGTCGAGTGGTGACGGCAAGTAGTCGACGACGGCATCCAGCATCTGCTGCACACCCTTGTTCTTGAATGCCGAGCCGCACAACACGGGCACGAAACTGAATGCGAGGGTGCCGGCACGAATCGCGGTGCGCAAATCGTCTTCGCTCAAATCGCCGTCGGCGAGGTAACGCTCCATGATGGCTTCGTTCTCGCCGGCTGCAAGTTCGAGCAACTCGGCGCGATACTGCTTGGCCTTCTCGAGGTACTCCGCGGGAATGTCGGTTTCGAAGTACTTGGAGTCCTTGTCGTCGCCGTCCCATTCGATGGCCTTCATCTTGACGATGTCGATGATGCCGCGATACTCCTGCTCGCCACCGAGCGGCAGGTGGATGACGGCGGGGACGCTCTGCAAACGTTCCTTGATCATGTCGACGGTGCGGTAGAAGTTGGCGCCCGTGCGGTCCATCTTGTTCACGAAACACAAACGGGGAACGCGGTACTTGTTGGCCTGGCGCCACACGGTTTCGGTTTGCGGCTCCACGCCGGCGACCGAGTCGAACACCGCCACTGCCCCGTCGAGGACGCGCAACGAGCGCTCGACCTCGATGGTGAAGTCCACGTGGCCGGGCGTGTCGATGATGTTGATTCGGTGATCGCGCCAGAA
>Ga0136656_1000126_pt1 | contig 23149 bp, 27 predicted proteins | sample CPBDNA_9_FD_94862 | JGI IMG/M metagenome (GOLD analysis project Ga0136656, IMG submission 94862) | Freshwater to marine salinity gradient microbial communities from Chesapeake Bay, USA - CPBay_Sum_15_0.8_DNA (version 2) | ecosystem: Environmental > Aquatic > Marine > Coastal | place: USA...
GACTAAGGGAGAGCATTGGCGTGATCCTGAAACCCTAGCTAAAGGAAAGCTTGAGGCTGACTCTTATATTAATGACCTAGAAAGTCAACTAGCTCAACTAAGAGAAGACTTGAGTAAACAAGACTACGCTAAGACACTGCTCGAACAACTTCAGAATAAGGCTGCGGAAACCACTAACGTAAAATCTGAAGTACAGTCCAATAATAATAACAGTGGCGCTGAAACTGAAGGCAACACCAGCCGAGAAGTGAGTGAAGATACACTAAAAAGCCTTGTTGAACAGACACTAACAGAACGAGAGCGTAACAATACAGTTAAGCAGAACCTCGACTCTGTTAATCGTCAACTGGAAGATAAGTTTGGAACTGAAGCTAAATCCAAAATTGAACGTAAGTCCAGAGAACTAGGCATCTCTGTTCAACGTATGCAAGAGATTGCTTCTGAATCTCCAAGTGCTTTCTTCACGTTGATTGGTGAACAAGTTAAACCACCACAGCCTATGGTAAGTGGTTCTATTCGTACTGAAGGTGTCAACATGCAAAAGTCTGACGAAAGGAACTGGGCTTGGTACCAGAACCTAAGGAGGACAAACAAAAATGAGTACTACTCACCAAAAGTCCAGCAGCAAATACTTGAAGATAGAAAGCGCTTGGGCGATAAATTTGGTTTGTAGTTCTTTGTCCCAAAACAAAGCTAAATAGGAGAAAACCAAATGGCTATGACCACTGGTAATGTTGATCTCCTCACTCGCGGCGAAGTATGGTCCGGTGAGCTTAAGGAGATCCTGCGCGATGAAATGATGGCGCAGAAATATGTGCGTATGTTGTCTGACTTTCCCGATGGAGATACTTTCTATATTCCTTCGATTGGTCAGGCACAGGTTGATGACTACACTGAAGACACGGCTGTTGCCTATCGTCCGATGGACACTGGGCAGTTTACCTTCACTGTAGATAAGTATCTGTCTTCGGCTACTTACATCACGAAGAAGGCTGAACAGGATGCTTTCTATTCGGCTCAGTTGATCTCACGGTTTGTTCCTGAACAAGAACGTGCGGTTATGGCTCACTTTGAAACTACTACTCTTGGTGCTCCTGAAGTTGGTGTTTCTGCCAACTCCAACGAGTCGATTGATGGTGTAGAGCATCGTTGGGCCGGCAGTGAAGCTGCTGGTCGTATCACCGTTGAGGACTTTGCCCGTGCTCGTTATGCACTGAAAAAAGCAAATGTTCCCGACGTAAACCTGACCGCTATTGTTGATCCTTCGGTGGAGTTTGAGATTAATAAGATCTCTAACATCACCAATATCAGCAACAACCCTCGGTGGGAAGGTGTTGTACGTGATGGTATCGCAACTGGTATGAAGTTTGTAGCTAACATCTACGGCTTCGATGTCTACGTTTCGAACTATCTCGCTGACGCTACTGACTCTGCTCTGCCGCAGCCAGATAACACGACGATTGACTTTAGCAGCACCAACGGAAAAGTTAATCTTTTCTTCTCGGCTGATGCTTCTGTTGGTCCTTTTGTTGGTGCTTGGCGTCAGATGCCTCAGGTTGACTACGAGTACAACAAAGACTTCCAACGTCATGAGTATGTTACTACGGCTCGATATGGTGTCAAACTGTATCGTCCTGAGAACATGGTTCGTGTCGTCACTCTTCCGACCCTATCGTAAGAAAGGATGGTGATTCATGTCTTACTATAATGCTGATGGTCTCTATGTATTGACTAACGGGGATCAAGGTGCTGTCAACGACAAAGGTGCTAATGTCTATTCGGATATTAAAACCCTTGTTGTCGATGTTGACCTTGAGACGGATATCTCGCCTAAAGCAAATGATCCGTTCATTCCTGCTGGTTCTTACATTAAGAGCGCTACTGCTGTTGTAACTGAAGCTGCTGCGGGCGGAACCAGTGTTAACATTGGTTTGTCGTCTCTTGCTTCTAACGGAACTGCAACTGCGATTGATGCCGACGGTATTGATGCAGGCGTACTGACTGCTGCTCTTGCTGCTAACCTCGCTGTTGTTTGCAACGGTGCACTGGTTGGTGGTACGGCAGGTGTTGGTTCGGCCAATGCTTATGTCACTACTACGGCTACTGGCACGTTCACTGCTGGTAAGTTCAAGTTGGTCATCGAGTATATCGAAGTCTAACTGCACAAGTGGGAGGGGTTCTAGTGACCCCTCCTTACAATTTAATTGGGAGTCCTAGATGCCTAACGTACAACACTCTTCCCTGACAGGTAGTGACTTGCATGAACCTAAAGGTGTAGCTACTGCTTCTGCTGGCAAAGTTTACATAGCTTTAGGGACAGGGACTGGCCATTGGGATTACTACAATAGCTATGTCAATGGTTATATAGCCTTTGATGCAGTTACTCCTGCTGAGACTCATAGTGTAACAACTAGCTTCACAGTATTTAATCCTACGTTTTCACTGTCATTAAACAGAGACTGGGTAGGTGAGTCATCTCCTAATGCTAGACTTAAGTACACAGGTGTGGATAATACTGTAGCTAACTGCCAGATTACGATGAGTGTTCAACAAGCCTCAGGTTCATCCAAGGATCTTGAGGTTATCTTCCGTAAGAATGGTACATCATTAAACGGAGGTCACGCTATCGCAACAGTTGCGTCAGGCGCATGGCAAACTGTTACTTTAACTGATTTTGGTACTTTTAGTACTAACGACTATCTTGAGGTGTTCCTCAAAGGGTCTGCTGCATTCACCCTGGACATTGCTGGTGCTAACCTCACAGTATTAGGTATTCACAACTAATGTATAAAACTCTACTCTCATTAGTACAGAGCATACTGAGTGACATGGACTCTGAGCCAGTCAATAGCATTACTGATTCGGTTGAGTCTCTCCAGGTAGCTTCTGTAATCCAAGACACATACTACAATCTTATTTCGGCAAGGACAATTCCAGAGCATAGAGAACTAATCAAGTTAGTTTCTTTGTCTGACAACACAAGACCTACTCACTTTGAGTATGTAGGGAAGGTCATTGAATTTCTGAGGTACAATGTATCTACCGATGGTGGTGTAGAATACAGGGAAATTAAGTTTATTGAACCAGAAGATTTCCTGAAAAGAAACTCCAGTGGTTCGAGTAACACCATGTTGGTAACTGATGTCCATGCAGGAACTAACCTAGTCATTGGCACTAGCTCAATGCCCTCTGTTTATACGTCCTTTGATGATGAACACATTGTAATGGACAGCTATGTGTCTACTCTGGAGAGTACTCTGCAAGCCAGTAAGACCCAGGCTTACGGAACGGTTCTACCTGCTTTTACTATATCAGATACTTTTGAGGTTGATATTGATGAAGTTCTTATTCCTTACCTTCTAGCTGAAAGTAAGTCTGTTTGTTTCTCTTTGTTTAAGGCAGGGTCAGATCCTAAGGTAGAACAGTCAGCCAGAAGGCTAAAGTCCTATATGCAGAATGATATGTACAGAACTAAGAAGGCAAACAAAAGACCTAATTACGGAAGGCTCTAATGGTAATCTTTGAAGAAGATATAATCAATCAATCCTGTAAGTGTACTTTCGATAAGATTAAATCAGTTCTAACCATAAGGCCAGCTAACGATGGTTCTGCACTATTTCGCATAGATGTAGCCAACGGTACAATACCCAAAGTTTTGGCAGGCAGATATGGCTCTGTGCGTAAAGCTAAGGAAGCTATCGAACTGTACGATAGAACCCTCAAGGAATCCAGAACAGTACGAACTGAGAAGTTCATAGAAGCGAGAATACAAAGGAAAGCAAAACGGAATGCCTCAGTCTCTAAATCAGAAAACAGTTAATACTTTTGTTAGAGGTCTGATAACAGAAGCGGGGGAACTTACGTTTCCACCTGATGCTTCTGTAGACGAAAGTAATTGCCTTCTGAGGAGAGATGGAAGCAGAAGAAGAAGAGAAGCTATCGAATTTGAACAAGATTACGAATTGTCTTCCTTCACTGTAGCAGATACAGAGTTAGTATCTACCGGTTCTTGGGTAAACGTAGGTGGAAACGCTAACAAGGAGTATCTTGTAATTCAGCATGGGCATATGTTGAGGTTCTACCTCAAAGGTTCTGCGCCATTCTCTGGGGCATCTAATGTAGTCTCTGGGTCTGTCGATCTTTCTGCCCATGAACACGCAGGATCTTCTGGTGCAGAAAACTTTAGGTGTAATTTCAGTTCCATCAACGGTAAATTAATTGTAGCTAATCCCGCGATCAATACTATTTATATTTCTGAAGATTCAGGTGGGACTATTTCGTCTACTGAAATTTCTTTTAGGGTAAGAGACTTTGCTTTTCTTTCTGAGAGGGATGTCTTAAGTGACGAAACACCTACCAGCACTCCATCTAATGAGCGTAAGTACGACACCTACAACTCAGGTTGGTTTGACGACCCTTCTAGTACAACGGATGGATATGCTGCCCTAACTTCTTACCAGGGTTCTAACTCTAGTAAATGGCCTCCTCTCAATCTGCCTTGGTTTGCAGCTAAAACTTCTTCGGGTGTATTTTCTGTAGCCGAGTTTGATAAGATACAAGCTGGCTCAACCCTCATTACAAATGGTCACTACATTCTTGACTTCTTTGAGAAGAACAGGAATACTGCTTCGGGCTTGACTGGTTTGCCTACCACGTCAGAAACCACTAGGTTCTCCTGTGTGGCTGCTTTTCAGAATAGAATGTTTTACTCAGGTCTTAATTCTGAAGAAAACTCTAACGTAATTCTGTTCTCTAAATCTCTGGAGCCTTTGGTTACAGGCATTGCTTCTGATACGTCAAGCCTCGGTATCTGCCATCAGGTTAATGATCCTACGTCTGAAAACTTCTATGATCTTTTAGAGACTGACGGCGGAGAGATTAGAATACCTGAAGCATATGGTATCAAGGTTCTACATCCGTTCAGCAATAGTCTATATGTTTTTGCTGAAAACGGTGTGTGGTTGATTAAAGGTATCGACGATGTATTTACTGCCACAGGTTATGCTGTAACTAAGTTGACTTCTGTTGGTCTTTTTAATGCTAGTTCTTTTATTTCTGCCGATGGTGTTCCGTTTTGGTGGAGCCAATTCGGTATTCATACCCTGTCTTTTGACTCTCAAACATTCCAATCCTCTGAACAAAATATTTCTATTGGTACGATCCAAACTCTTTTTGATAACATTAGTAATAATGCTAAGAATAAAGTGTCAACAACATTTGACAGAACAAACAAGAGGATTTTCTGGGCCTACCCCAATGATAGTGAAACTGTAGAAGCTAAGGTAAATAATCTGTTGGTGCTAGATACTGCACTTCAGGCTTTTTACACTTGGACTATCTCCGATGCTGCTGCTAATACACCTCAGGTTTTGTCTTTGTCTTACTACTCAGGGTTCTCCGTCGAAGATGTAGACTTTGGTGTCATTGATAGTTCGGACAACACTGTTGTAGATAGTTCATCTAATGCTGTTGTTGTCACAAAGTCTTCGGAGACAGACACTGGAGACCCCTATATTGTAGCTTTAGTCAAAGACCCTGTCACAAATAGATTGACAATGGCTACATTTACTGGTACTAGCTTTCTTGATTGGGGTAGTGCAAACTACGTCAGCTTCGCTGAAACAGGGTATGACTTTATGGGTGATGTCATGTTTGACAAGAATGCCCCATATCTACAGGTTCTACTGAAGCAGACAGAAACAGGGTGGACAGGTGATGAAGCAACTGGGTACGACCCTATTCGTCCTTCGTCCATTCTAGTCTCTAGCTACTGGGATTTCAAAAGGACAAATACAGCTACTCAACAGGGGTATAGACTTAAGTATTTTCCTGTTGTAAACCCTGGAGACTTATCTAGTTTTAACTATCCTGAGTCTGTAGTTCAAACTAGGCTAAAGATTAGAGGCAAAGGCAAATCAATGAGGTTCAGGTTTGAATCTGAAGAAGGTAAAGACTTTCACTTACTAGGTTTTTCGGTGATACATGCAAGAAACAACAGGTACTAAGAGTGATACGAACAGCTACTGAAGAAGACTTATTTGATCTGACAATTTTATGCAGAGAGTTTATCAAAGAAGTAGGTCCGCCACTAAAGTTTGACAAGGGAAAAATAGAAACTTTTCTGACAAACGCTATACTATCGGATGTTTGGATAGTTCTAGTTATGGAGTCAGAAGGAGAGGTAACTGGATTGCTAGTAGGTGTTGTATCTGAACATCCTTTTCTACCTATGGTAATGGCCAGTGAACTAGGGTGGTTTGTATCGAGAGAAAAAAGAGGCAGCATCGAGGCCATAAAACTTATAAAGCACTTTGAACAGTGGGCTAAAAATATTGGTGCTAACCTTATTAGTCTTGCAGATGAAGCTAAACTCAACGACATCTCTAAGATATACCAAAGGCTAGGCTACAATCTTATGGAACGAACTTATACGAAGGACATATAAATGCCATTTGCGTCATCGACCCTTGCTGTTATAGGAGCTGTCGCATCGATAGCTGGTACTGCTGCTTCAGTATACTCAGGATATCAAGCATCTAAAGAACAAAAGAAAGCTAGAGAAGCTCAACAGAGACAACAGAACTTGCAGTATAGAAGGTCTCAGATTTCAAACCTAAGGCAAGCTCAACTTGCAGCAGCTAGATCCCAGGTTCAAGCGGGGGCTTTTGGCTCATTAGGTGGTTCTGGTTTTGCTGGTGGAAGAGCAGGACTAGGGGCCGGCTTTGGTTCAGCTTCTGGTTATGCTAGTCAACTCTCTGGTTTGAGTAATGAGATATCTGTCTATCAGCAGAGAGCAGCAAACTACCAAGGGCTTGGAAACATCTTTGGTGCTGTTGGTAACCTTGGGTTTAATGTGGCAAGCAATTCATCTAATATTAGTAATTTCCTTAATAGGAACTTTGGTTCTAGTCCTCCTGTGTTCGGTCAGGGAAATCTCAGCTACGGTTTTGCTGGACATTAAATACCTAGGAAGTGAAATATGGAAACTGATAAAAACGGATTTGACTTTAGTGAGCAAGACTATAATGAGTTTTCGTTTGGAACCTCAGAGGAGGGTTTATCCTATGATAGACCTGTAGACACTCTAGCTCTGACTGGTGAGGATGGGACTCTAGCCGATGTTAAATCTTCTTTATCTAGGTCTATAGACTTTGATATCTATAATATTATTCAAAATAAAGATGAGACTAAACCAGTTGAAGATGTTGTTCTAGACCTTGAATCTAAGAGTTCATTGAATCAGGAGATAGCTCAGTATCCAACTGGTAATATCGAACTTATGGCTAGAGACTATGGTGATTCTCCTAGTATCTTGTCTGACTTGGATAGACAGTACCAAGCAAAACTTAACATTTGGAAAGAGGTTCTAGGCAAAGCAGAGAAGGAAACAGACTTTGAAAACAGACCTGTGTCATTTTGGGGTAGACTGACGGACCGGGGGTTTCTCGATAGGGTCTTTTTAAGAGGTGCTCTGGATACAGTGGAATCACTTACTGGTAGGACCAGTAGGCTTGGAGCTACTTTTAACTACAACTTGTCGAACAGCTCAGTTTCAGTAGAAGATTTTAGAAAATTTGCTGAAGATTATGTTCGTAGCACTTTAGAAGAAGGCGTTCTCACTACAGCTCCTCAATTTTCTTTGGAGCAGTTAAAACAAGAAACATCGACTTTTGGCTTTGATCCTCTTGACATTGAGAAGAAGTTCTTGGCTGTAGCTTTCAGTGTTCTTCCGAGTATAGGACCGGCAGCAAGAACAGCGGCTAGAGTTTTTCCTAAAGCAGCAGCACTAAAAGCTGCAACTCCTGTGGCTAGAGCAACAGCTGTAGCTGGAGAAGAGGCAGGAGCTAAGGTTGGAATTAACCTAACTGAAACTGTTAATGATGTAGAAGCTGCTGCTAAGATTGGCCCATCCGCAGTTGATATTCCTTTACCAGACTCTAGACCTGCTGTCGGTAAGTTTGCTCAGTATGTACAGGAAAACGAAGTAGCTAGGCAACTTAACGAGTTTTATAGCGCTGGTTATGCAGGAAGAACTTTTACTCCAGATGAGATAAATGCTATAAGTAGTGACGTTGTACTCAAGTGGCAGGCTAAGAATACACAGTCTCCTTTCCATGACGTTGAGATAGTGAGCAAACATTCTGATTTAGACAGAGTTGTTCTGACACTTGACGATGGAACAGAAATTAGAGCAGGGCAAGCTCTGTCTGAGTTTGGCGAGACTACAGGAAAGGGTCTGCCTGAGACTGAACTTGGCAAGGCTATTACAAAGTCTGAACAAGCGGTCAGAATTTCTGACAAGGGTCTAGGTGTTTACACAGCTATAGTTAGAATTGGTAATCCCAAAAAAGGTGGAGAAGCCTTTGCTCCACTAAAGAGTGGTAAACCTCCTGCGGCTATCAAAAGACTTGTGGAGAATACTCCAGGGGCCAAGATTGCTCTTAAAGACGCTAACAATCCTTTGTCTGGTTATGTTGTCGAGTTGGAAATTCCAATTGACACAACTAAACTTGTAAAAGATTACGATGTTCAAGATGTTCTGGGTTCAGTATCTGTACGAGATACTTTTCTTAGACTTCTTGGGAATACTGCTGAGAGAGATGCTGCTCTTCTTGACGCTACATCTGTTATGGCTGAACAGTCTTCTAACTTATTCCAGAAAAAAATATTCGAAGAAACAGGAAAAGTTCTTAAGTCTTTACCTTCCGAGTCTAGGTCTACTATGACTGCTATCTATACTAGACTTAGAGACGGTGAGGATTCCTTTCAAAGGATTAGATATTCTAGAGAAAGGTTTGAAGAACTTTGGAAAGAGTATCATCCTAAAGATGTAGCTCCTACTGAAAAAGACTGGCAGGCATACTCTAAATTGGAGTATGCTAACGAAGCTGCATATCTTATTAAGGCCAGTGAGAATTTCAGACATTATGTGAGGCAAGGATATAACACAGCTATCAGAGCTACAGATACAGAATACGGAACTCCAGCTAAGATAGTCAGACAGTCTGATGTTATAGAGGACGCCACTATATTTGATGCGTCATCTGGTGTCTACCTTAAAAAAGCAGATTTGTTAGAAGACGCCTACGTTAAGGCTCCTATCTATAGGCTTAGTGAAGAGATTGGAGACTATCAATATGTAATCAAACCCCTTGAAGTCAGAGTTCTAGACCCTGTTGACACACTGCACTTCAATCCCGGTGGTCCCAGATTAAACCCTAGAGAGAAATTCTTTATTACCATACGTCTTAAAAATGGTAGACTTAAGGCGCTTATGGGGGCAAGAACAGAAAAACAGGCAAGACTTGCCACTAAACAGATTGAGACTATAGAGGCTGCTCTAAAGTCTGGAGCTAAGAACATTGATGACATCATAAAAAATAACAGTGATTTTGCTCTTGGCATTCAAAACGTAGCAGACTACCTAGCTTTCAAAACAAAACACGGTTGGTATTCTTTAGAAGGGGAGTTCATTGCTCCTAAACCTAGAAACCACAGCCCATTGCCTAATGAGGTTTTCAATTATGAATTGAACGGTGGTAGAACTCTAGGCGAAGTTATTGAAAATGATTTTAGAAGAGGTGATATATCTCTTCCTACATTTGGTGGTGAAGCGGCATACAACACGTCTCCTGTTAATGCTATCTATGGACAACTTAACACGGCTGCAAAGGAACTTGCTTTTAGACAATACACTGAAGATGCTATTCTTGGTTGGCTTAGACATGCACCAAAGGAATGGCTCCCTAAAAATGTAGACGAAGCAGACTTTTTTAGAACATTTAAGAAAGTTGATAGGGATGCACTAAACAATGCTACTTCTTCATACGAAAGAAGAATGGCAGAGTTATACGATATTATAGAAAGAAAACTCAATATTAAATCTGGTCTTCAAAAGAGGCTAACAAAATTTTTGGAAGGCATTGAAGATACTGTAATCAATACGTCTGACGGTGCTTTAAGAAAAATTGGTTCTACATATCTAAAGCAAAAAGCTAAGAGGGTTCCTTCTTTTAAGATACCTGCTCAAGGTGAGTTGCTGCATTTAGGCTTCTTTACAAAACTAAGCCTAAGTCCAGACCAGTTGATTATGCAGGGGTTCAATGTTATTCCTATGCTCATTGCTCATCCTGTATTAGGAACTAAGGCAGCAACTTTTGTGGCATTGTCTAAACCAGTTCTAAGAAATGTTGACGATGCAGTCGATAAGCTATGGATAACTAACACCAGTAAAAGATTAGCTATGACTGAGGATGAGGTATCCGATCTTTTGGCGTATATGAGAAAGTCTGGAACGACTGAGATTGCAGGTAGTGCTCTTGAGATTGGGACTGAGGTAAGCGGAGGACTTCGTAAGTTTAGAGGTAGAGGGTACGACTACAAAACAACGACTGCTGCCGCTGAGAAGGCTTCTGACTACTTAGGTAAAGGTCTTGAGTATGGTAGACTTCCTTTTACCTTGGGAGACAAACTAGCTAGATACAATGCTATGGTCTTAGCTGCGATGGATTTTCAAAAGAAGAACCCTGGCTTGTCTATTCTGAATAATAAAGAAGCTATTGTGGCTAGAGAGACTGCTCTAAATCACCATATGAGAACAATCCAGAGGTCTGAGATTCAGAGTGGTCTTTTGAAGGTTCCAACTCAGTTCTTGTCGTTCTTGTTTAACTCTATGCAGTCTGTGTTTGTTGGTACTAACTTAACCATCAGAGAAAGATTGGCATTCTTTGCAGTATATGGTCCTGCTCTTGGTCTAACAGGTCTTGGAGTAGGTGAGTCTGCTGATTGGATTGCAGAGCAAATGAATGAACAGTTCGGAGAAGGCACTATTGAAGCAGATAGACCTAGTTTCAGATTGATTAAGGATGGTGTCTTTGATGCCTTGATTCAATGGATTGGTCAAGATGCCTTTAACCTAGACTATAGAGACCTACCAGCTCTATCTAAAAGACTGTCTGTCGTTCAAGGCTTAGGAGACTACTGGAAGTCAGTAACTGAAGGTAAATTTGCAGAGGTGATTGGTGGTCCTTCTGGTGGTATCGCATATGATATCATAAAGGATTTTGCTGAAATTAGTATTGCAGCTTACGACGATAGACCAGTCGAACTTACAGATAAATTTGTTAAAGCTTTGTCTAACATCAAGGGCGTTGACAACTTTAGAAAAGCTTACATCATTGCTAATGTAGGAAGACAGACATCTAGAGCCACAGGGCGAATGGTTCCAGGTGAATTGAGTGTAACGGCTGCTATCGTAGCTCTAACTGGTTTCTCTAATAGGCTTGCTCAAGATTTCTATGCAGATAGAGAATTTTTTATCGCTGACGCAAAAGAGATAAAAGCATACCGTTCTCACTTTGAAGAGCAAGCAAGAAACATAGATGTTTTAATGAGGTCTACTAGCGAGGAAGACAACAAACGTGGTAAAGAACTAGCATTAGAACAACTTAATGTTGTAAATGCACTGTCTGTTCCACCAGAGGACAGAGCTGACTTTAGAAGAGTGCTCTTATTGCCAGTAGCAAATGACTCCATTGTAATTAAGATGCTTAAAAGAGCTATGGAACGAGACAGTAACTTCCAAGCTAAACGTATAGCTGAACAATATAGACGGAGATAGGGAGAAACTTATATGCGCGGTATTTTTTCACCAGATGTAAACTTTAATATTCAGCCTGAATCACCAGTAGCTGCTGTTCAGCCATACACTGAAAGTGCTATAGCTTCTGCTCTGTCTCTAGGTTCTACCGCATTGGGTAGCCTAGGTAAATCTAGTGGGACTTCATCTAGTGTATCACCAGATCAGATTAAATGGTACACTGAAAAACTTAATGTTGTAGCTGGCATCAGTAATTCAACTCAGCAAGAACTCGCATGGAGAAAATTGCAGTTTGAGGCAGGAGGCAATGGTATAAAATTAGGTGACTGGTCTAACAGTTTGGATCAGTCTATTCTTGGAAAGACCAGAGAGCAGTTAGTCAAAGGTGAGGAAGGGGCCTACAGAGACTTCATCGAAGGAGACCCAATAGGACAGAACGCGCGAGCAGCTCATTTACGAGATAAGCCTAATGACCATGAGGGTGCGTTTAATGCTGCACGAGATGCCGTTGAGCAAAGGAGGGCTCTTGATGCTAGGATTGAAGATATGGGATCTAAGGATCAGACGCAAAGGCTTGCTCTTCTTCCAGATGTGAAGGCTAGGTTATACGATTTTAGAGATAACGGTATGCTTTACCTTAAAAACCTTATTGCAAGTGGACAGCCTATAGACCCTGCTCTTTCTAATATTGTTCAAGGTGAACTTGCGAGAATGATTTCTCCTCTTGGAGACTTAACTCAATACGGTCAGGCAGGAAAGGATTTACAGAAAGAGTATGAGATTATTCTTGGCGGTACTACCAAACTTCTTGACGCTTTAGGCAAAGCTGATCCTTCGAGTAGGGCAATGGCTCGTATCCTACAGAGTATGTCTAAAGATGGAATGGACCAATTAGTTATGGATCTTTATTCAATTCCTACTAACATAGTTTTGGGTACGAACCCCCAAGCTATGATTGAAGCTAGAGAAAAGGCTATTGAATTTGCAGGGAAAACACCTATAGACTACGACTCATCCAAAAGTCTTTCAAACCAAGTATCTCAAATTTTTGGAAGGTCTTTGGCTGGTGACCTTAGCGTAACAGGGTCTGACTATCCTGGTGTGGGCTTGGGAATTTTCAATCCTGAATCACTTGCTGGAGTAGATGCACTACCAGCACAGGCTAGAAGTGCCAACTCTAACGTGATTGACCTTATGGTAGCCGCTACTAACCCTACGAAATCTCCTGAAGATGTAAAAGCTTTCGTAGACTTAAGCGTAACTCAAGCACTTAACTCATCCTATACAGGTAATGGTGACTATCCTAGTTTAGATATGTTAGCTAAATCATTTGGACCAGGATTTCAGCAGAAACTGTCTCAACTCCCAGCAGATGAACAACAAAAAGTTAAAGTAGCAGTGTCGGCATCTTTAGACAGTAACAGAAGAGCAAGAGTTAATGAGGCTGAAGGTGCTAGAAACAGATTTGCCAATGGCATTGGCTTTGATGCTAACAGAAACCAGTTCACCATTGATGCTAAAACACTTATGGACAATGTTCCTGATTCAACAAGTAAGGGTGCTGTGAACCTATTCCTTCAGCGTCTTAGTAAGGTATATGGGGATAACGGAAATGACTATACTCTAGCTATCAACAAGGCTCTTGAAGGAAAGTTAAGAGGTCTTGAGGATCACATTGGAGCTATGCGGTCTCTTGGTATAACTTCTATGGCTAGATACAAGACCCACTCTAGTGCAGTAACTGGACTGGATAAACTTCTGTTTCAGATTGGTGGTTCAGGAGAGCAATACACTCCTTCTTCTTTGGTGACTGACTTTAATTTAAGCACTAACCGTAATACACCTGTCTTTCCAGCTCAAGATGAATTAGCTGTCGAAGCTCAAGATGAATTAGCTGTCGAAGATCGTCGTTTGAATCTGAAAACTAGAGGTTTCTCTAACCCTGATGCTATTAACTCTTCGACTGTACCTGAAGCTTCACAAGGGCTTTCTGCTTTTGACCAGAAGGTTCAGAGCCTATTGAAGAGTTTACCTAGTTTTAGTCTTGTAGGTAAGGCTAATGCAGCTACTATTGAATCAGTAGTAACTGCTGTACCTGACGTAACTTCTGAAGAAGTCACTTCGGCTGTTGATGCTATTCAGGCAGGTACAACTCTTGCCGAGATCCAAGCATTGGGTGATCGCCAGAGAGCTATCATGTCTTCTATTCTTAACCCTGTAGCACCTGCTCAAGCAGCACAAGATAAACAAACTAAAGAAGCTCCTGCTGTTGAGATGACTGAGGTACTTTCTACTATCTCCCTTGTTGAGAGTAACAACGATGTCAACGCAAAGGGTGCTGCGGGTGAGATAGGTCTATTCCAGATTAGACCTGAGACTGCCGCTGACCCAGGCTATGGTATTAAGCCTTTGTCTACCGGAAGCAGAGTGGCCGACGCTACTGAGGCTGAACAGAGAGACTTTGTTCAAGGCTACATCAATAAGGCTCTTGAGAGATACGACGGAAACCTAGCTTTAGCTTTGGCTGCGTATAATGCGGGAATAGGTAGGGTTGACCAGTTCGTACAGTCAGGAAGACCCCTGCCTGCCTCTACTGTAAAGTACGTTGATAAGTACAGGAAAGCAGGTTTAAGTCTACCTGAGCTAAATGGAGGTAATACACCACCAGTACCTAGAGCTAGACCTACCGCAGAAGCACAAGGAGGAGAGGCAGCTTCAAATTTTAGTGTGGGCCTAGAGCGTGACCCTAGGACAGGTGAGCCTATCTTTCCCGCTCAAGATGAATTAGCTGTTGAGGCAGCTACAAGCCAAAGAGTTTCTGAAGCACTTAGTAGATCTGAAAGTAGAACTCAAGGTAGGAAACAATTAAACGAAGAAGCGTTATCTGAGGTCAAGTTTGAGGATAAAGCTACAAGTTGGTTAGATAGTTTAATTAGTACTGTAGCTAAGACTCTCTTTGGATCTGAGGGTGAAGCTGCTGAACTTAAAGATAGTACAAAACAAGCTATTCAGTATGCTAATAGAAATCCTATAGACTTTATCTACAAATCAAATCTTGTAGGACTAGACGAAAATAACCCAGACCATCAGGAAGCTATCTCAGGTTTCATTAATAGGTTTGTTCCTGGTAGAGTTAAGAACCCAAGTGAAGTAGAGAAAGATGCTAATGCTTGGTGCGCTGCATTTGTTGGGCATGTGTTGAGTAACTTAGGTGGTGCTGCTCCTCAAGGTGCTGAAGGTTTTAATGCTTTAAGAGTGAGACAATACTTAAGGTTAGGCAAACAAGTAAGCAGAGAGAATGCACAGGCTGGTGATCTTGTAATTATGAGGAATCCAATAACCGGTGATTATCATACAGGCTTCTTTGTTAATTCAACGGACCAAGGTGTAGCAATTCTAGGTGGAAACCAGAATAACCAAGTAAATGTAACTAGATACCCTAACAGCAGAGACTACAGTATTAGGCGTATAGATGGAATGAAGTCTATTAGTCCTGAGGCTCTTAAGGCAGTTCAGTCTGATATCTCTGAATTTGCTGGTATGTCTTTAACTAATCTGTTCCATCGTTTTAGAGATTACATTGGTGCTTAAGGAGTAGAAATGGCAGATAGACTAGACAAATCAAAAATGAAATGTAACTCACCTAAGAGTACACCTAACCATCCTACTAAGTCTCATGTAGTTAAGGCTTGTGAGGGAGGAAAGGAAAAGATCATTAGGTTTGGACAACAAGGAGTCAAAGGCTCTCCTGCTGGCTCTAAGCGTAACAAAGCATTCAAGGCTAGACATGCCAAGAATATTAAAAAAGGTAAGATGTCTGCTGCTTACTGGGCTGATAAGGTGAAATGGTAATGATGAATACAGATAACACAAAGAAACTAACTCGTAAGAAAGTATCTCCTAAGGATAAGAAAGTCCCTAAAGGTTTTCACAAAATGCCTGATGGTACTATCATGAAGGGTTCTAAACATCCTAAGAAGAAGAAGGGCTACTGATATGCCACTAACTAAAAAAGGCTCCAAGATTATGAGAGCCATGAAGGAAGAGTATGGTTCTAAGAGGGGAGAGCAAGTGTTCTACGCCTCTAAGAATAAAGGAAAGATCAAAGGTGTAGAGAAGAAAAAGAAAAAGAAATAGGGGGCCTTAGCGCCCCCTTTAGTTTGTCTACTACTTACGTAGGTTCCTCATATACGAAATGTTTTATCAGAGGAAACACAATAGAGATTTTATCAGCCATCTTAGTAGCTAGGTCTCTGTGCTCCTTCTGAGTGTTGGGGTCAGTTCGTAGCTCTATGTAGTGTATCCAACTCCTAATTGTGCCATTGACGTACAGTTTCGTTAGGGTCAAACCCTCAGGTAGGATAGCTCTAGCTTGTTCTTTAGCTATCCCTTTCTTCAGAGCTTGGTCGTAGATTTCGAAGGTACTACCCATAACTGATCTTTGTTTCTCAACCCACCAGTCTTCAAGCTCCTTGTCTTCATTGGGTAGAGAGTTCTGTCGGTTGGTTGTGTCTTGTAGTCTACACTCACGAGTTCCTACTACTGTTTCTGTAGCACTATACCTCTGAGAGAACTCCTGGAAGTAAAAGGTTTTGTGTCTGAGAAGCTGCCTTGCGATATCTCTGCTTGTAGTTACCTCAAGAGTGACATTGCACATTTCAAAAGGGGACCAGTGTTTGTTTCTAATGAGGTATTGTACAAGCTGGTACCCTCTTAGATTATTTATCTGGGATGTTGGATTAGACACTCTAGCGTAGTACGCAATAGCATCTTCTAAAGTAGCCGGCTGGTTAGGCGGAAGGAGAGATAGGTGAAGACCAGCTAACTTTACTTCGTTCATTTTCTGGATAACCTCATCAGTTATGGTACTTGGGGCTCCCGGTAGGACTTGAACCTACGACCCACAGATTAGAAGTCTGTTGCTCTATCCACTGAGCTACGGAAGCTTATTCGTTTGTATTGAGACACCTTGTCTGTAACAGGCTTCTCTAAAGCCCAGTCCAAGACCAAGACTCAGACCAAGACCCAGTCCAAGACCTAGACCCAGAACTAGACCTAGACCAAGACTCAGGCCCAGACCCAGACACAGACCAAGACTCAGGCCCAGACTTAGACCCAGACTTAGACCCAGACCAAGACCAAGTCCAAGACCTAGACCCAGACTCAGACCAAGACTCAGCCCTAGACCAAGACCTAGACCAAGACCTGTACTTGTTTAACTTAGTGTACATAGAGTGTACCCTTATGAATACCCAGACCTAGACCCAGACCTAGACCAAAACCCAGACACAGACCAAGACCCAGACCCAGACCCAGACTCAGACCTAGACTTAGACCAAGACCTAGACCAAGACCCAGACGTAGACATAGACCCAGACCCAGACCAAGACCTGTACTTGTTTAACTTAGTGTACATAGAGTGTATCCTTATGAATACCCAGTCCAAGACCTAGACCTAGACCTAGACCCAGACTTAGACAAAGACCAAGACCAAGACCAAGACCCAGACCAAGACCTAGACCAAGACATAGACCTAGACCTAGACCTAGGCATGTACTTGGTTCGTTTAGTTGCCATAGTGATACCCTAAGTTCTGGTTTGGACCAATCAGTGAAGAGTGTTAATTCCGAGAACCCAATTCTCAGCACTATCTCTGTGGTAGTTTTCGCTCTTGCCTAGATAACTTTCTTCTTTAATCTTCACTCCATGTTCGTAGAACACGACAGAGAACCCACTCTCTCCTCTGTAGACTTCAGACTTACGATTATTGCTGTCGTTGTAGAACACTGCAAGTTTCATTTGGACCACCCGAATTTATTTGGTAGAAGACCTTTAGCAAACTCAGCCCAGTTGTCCATGTATTCTTTTGCTGATTCAAGAGTACGGTTGGACATACTTAGTGTGTTGTAGACTTCCCCTTTGTAGGTGAAGACTGCTTTGACTTCAGTTCCGTCTACCTCAAGGGAGGCTTCATGTACACCTGGAATGACAACATGAGTGCTATACGTTTTCGGCATTAAACTGCTCCTCTGTCATGTACCAGTCTCTTAGGATAGTCACCAGAGCTTCTTCTACTTTTCTTGATTCTTCATCTGCTGCGTTTGTTTTACGCATACTTCGTAAGTCAGCCAGAAGGTAATCAATGACATATTGGTCTCCTTCCTCACTTGGTTTTACATAAGTGTCTGGACTATCTTCTGCCTCAATTAGTCTGTCAAGATACCATTGTGCCTTCTGAAGGTCTTGCTTTGCCTTACCCTTGTACCTGAATCGGTGTAGGTATTTCTTAGTGTTGCCTTCGAGATACCCTCTGAACCTCTCGCTTGAGAGATTGTCTTCAAGGTACTCGATACACTCAATGCTACCCGTGTTGTAGTGGGCAGGTTTGTTCACTTCATCGCTAAACATTTCTTCCTCCAAATCATGGGTCCACACTTCATCAAACTCCACATACTCCACCGGAGTTTGATATGTCACAGATATCATGGGTTTCAACGTGCTCCTCGAATTCTTCACCGAGTTTCTCTACTGCTTCCTTATATGACACAGAGGTGAGAGGTTGTCCACCTCTTGATCCGTCTGGGTAGCAGGTAAAGCCGCGTAATCTTGACGCATACTTAGCGAGTGTGTTGCAGAAGTCAGGTACTGTGTCGATGTTGTTGAGCTTAGAACCCCAAGCAGGAAGATTGATAGTGGATGAAATGGACATATCGACGTAGTCTTGAACGTCAGCTTGAAACTTAATGCGTCGTTCGTAATCGTCGGCAAGATCCAAAGCTGATTCCACTTTGTCTGGGTCAACACCGTAGATATCAATCAACTCTTGAGCAGCAGAGTCCACAACATACTGATAGACCCAACGGTTTGTGCCTTTCAGATACCTGCGTTTGTAGGCTACTGCAAAGATAGGTTCAACCCCAGTGCTCGTTCCTGCGAGAATGCCAATAGAGCCAGTTGGAGCGATTGCTCTGTTGGCGACAGGTCTACTAACTCCGAGTTCATCTGCGAAAGATATACTAACATTGTCAGAGACTCCTCTGTACACGTCGAGCCATTGGTGTAGTTCTTCTGTGACTTCATACTTGTATCCTTTCTTAATCAACCACTCATGCACACCCATGAAACCTAAGCCAAGGCGTCTGTTCTTCTGACGTACCTCATAAATCTTTTCATAGGGAAGGTGAGCCTTCAGTGTACCACAAATGAGGAACTTAACACCAAGCTCAACAACTGATGCAAGTTCTTTGATGTCGGAGATACGACCAAAGTTAAGAGAACCTAGATTGCAGACATCGCTATCATCTTCTGATGTTACTTCTGTGCAGGCATTACGTAGTGTCTCTCTCTCTTTATCAAAGAAGTTAAAAGAAAACCCTGGTTCAGCAGACTTCATAGCCTGAGCTACGTTCTTTCTGAATACAGAGCCAACGTCTCCAGTCTTGTAGTAGTTAAGCAACCACTCAGTATCATAGTTGACACTGATGTTAGTCATGTCCATAGGTGCAGGAAAGTTGAAGTCGTCTTGCTTTACATCCCAAAGAGACAAACCAGACTTTCCAACTGGCATGTTCTGCCAATCTTTAGCTTCAAGAAACTTCCAAATGTCCCCGTGTTTCCAGTTAAGTGATGCGTAGATAGCAGACCTACGTGATCCACCTTGCATAACTCTGCGTCCGATTTCGTTAATCATCTGCATCTTAGGAATAGGACCAGATGCTTGACCACCTGTTCTTTGAATTGGTGCACCTTCGTGGCGATAGACACTGTAGTCTACACCAATACCACCACCTGTCATCAGACAGGACTCAGCTTTCCAAGATAGGTTAGCCCAATCCTCTCTACTATCTTCTTCAGCCTTGAGAAGAAAGCAGTTGTTGAAGAACTTATTGCTACGTCCTGCATAGTAGAGATACCTACCACCAGGAATAAACTTCATATCTTCAATATATTTCCTGAGTTGAGACTTCTCTTCTTTAGTTAGCCTATCCTCGCAGACATCTTCAACAAGTGTTTTAGCTAGAGCAGGCCAAGTTTCGGCACCTTCGTGACGGTACTTATGATTAAAAATATCTTCGCTGAACTTAGAGCGAAACATGGGGTTAAGATTAGATTTCCATACCATCTTGTTAGTTCTCCTAGTAGTCGTCAATTTTGTGAAGTTGAGTGTCGGTTATAGGGAGGTATTCTTCAATGTCAACAAGACCCTTGTCAATAAGAATACCTATGACAAGGGCTTCGTCGATATCATTTTGTTCTACAATTAGTTGTAGACCGTAGCTGTACGCCAGAAGTCTTGATAAAGTTTCTAAATCATACATTTTCTTCGTCGCCCTCTTCGTCATCATCGTTGTCTATAAAGAGAGGGATGGGTTCAATAGAAACTTTGAAGTGTTCCACAACATGCTGTGCTTCGTGGTAGCTTTCATAGAATAGTTTTACAGTTTCTACTTTACCGGACTGTTCAACTAAGCACACCAAATGCCAAGGTTCACTTAGGTTTTCTCTTGTCGGACCTGATACTACCCAATGCAGAAAGGCTACTCTCATTCGGTTTCTCCTTTAGCCACTCATGTGGTATCCTTTTATCTGAAAACTTGAAGTTATTCTTGTGGCACCAGTCTGCGTAGGTGGTCTTGCTGCCTTTGTACAGTTTACTTTTGCTGTTTGAAAATACAAATCTGATGTCTAGATCAGGATGTTGTTTTCTTACTTCTATATGTTTTCTTCTGTCTGCTGACACGAACCTCCCCTTAGTTTCTACTACTATTCCATTGGGAAGTACGAAGTCTGGTAGATAAGTATGAGTTACAACCCAAGGTACTCTGAACTTCTCGTATTCAAACTGAACTTTCTTGTGTTCAAGGTACCTTGCGTTGTCAGACTCAAGACCTGACCTATACTTTTTGTACTTCTCTTTGGTTGTCCCTCTAATTCTATTAGACATCACTGTAGTACGGAAGTTCTCTTGCCCTTGGTTCTTGTTCGACATGGACTAAATGTTCTACACCTTTAGCGTACAAGAAAGTTCGAAGGTTAGGCCAGCACTTACGTTTGAACTCGCAGTAGTGGCAGTTAGAACACAGTTTCAAGTTACTACTATCTTTGTACTGAGGAACAGGTTCGAGCCTAGGTGGAGGGTCCGATGACTTAACCATAGACTTCACTGCTTCTATCTCAGATTCCTTACCGATAAGATCCTTACTGAAGTCATGGATATCCAGGTGTAGTTCGCCTGTCACTTTGTTGATTACAAGGAAGGCTCCTCTGGTCTTGTCCGTAACCAGTGGGTCATCCTTGGCAGCGTAGACATACGAAGATAGCTGAGATATGTAACCAAAGGGATCACTGTCTCTAAGCTCATTCATCTTGAACTTACGATAAGAGACAGGAGATGCTGACTTAACATCAACGGTCATACCGTCAATCACAGCATCTCTGTGTCCTTGAACACCATTGATGACCAGAGTGTCTTGTTTACCTAAAACTGTGTGACCAGCAGACTCAGCCAGATTAAGCAACAGAGCTTCAACAAAGTCTCCAAAGAAGAACTTGAGTAGCTCAGAGCCTTTAGGTGGTATAGAACCTTCCGCATCATTTACTCTTAACCATACCTTACGTTTACAAGGGGCTCCTATGGAAGACATAGAGAGATACTTACGTACCTTCTCTGACTGACAGAACCTTTCTCTAGATAGGTTTTTGATGTCTTTGCCTAGAGCTTTGGAGAAGCACTTGTTCCAACCTCCCTGCCCTCTAACTACAGAAAGGATGTCTGGAATAAGAGTATCAATCGTTTTCTGTGACACCAAACAATCTTTCTATTTGAGAATAGGTAGTCTCAAAGATAGGATCAAACTCTTTAACAAGTTTATCTATCTTAGCTGCGCAGTACTGTTCGTTCACTAGGTCTGCCTCCTCCACAATTTCTTCTAGTTTTGAAAGCATCTCCCAGCACTTATCCAGGTTCTCTAGTACTTCAATCTGCAAAAGGGATAAACTCAACTTGTATCTCCAATCACCAAAAGGAATGGGTGAAGCAGCAATCGCGAGTAACTACTTCACCCTCTCTTACCTAAGCTGCCACCTGATCTAATACGACAGCTTCGATAACTCCAACTCGCGTTAGCTTGACTGACTTAATCTTAGGGTTCTTTTCGCTCTGCCAAATAGTAAACCCTACATCAATCAAAGAACCATCAGCCAACTGACCGTCCTTTTCTTCAACCCAGGGTACCATATACCGCCACCACTGGGTAGATTCAGCACTATCTGATTTGCGCATGGTAGCTTCTTTATTGTAGACATCAGGAGGCCCCCACTCAACACCATTCTGAATGTTGGGTCTCTTGAACTTGTAAAGGAACATACCAGTCTCTTCATCTTTCTTGAACATGATATTACCCATGCTCTCTTCAGGAACGCCACTCCTAACCAGATAGTCTTTTTGGTGTTCAGTCAGAAGAACCGTGACACTGAACTCACCATCAGGTTTGAACTCATACACATCTATGGTTGATGGAGTAATGTGTGGGTTGTACTTAACACGTACTCCTGGGATATCGTGATACGTAACTTGACCTTTATTAGCCATAGTCTTTCCTTTGTTAGTGGGTGTCAGCCCAGTTTCTTCCAATGTCTGTACTCCCTGCTAAAGGGCAGAACAGGTTGAGTCTGCGTCCAGCTTCTTCGATAGCTTCCCTTTGAACCCTACCGACAGTTTCAGCATCCTCTCGTGATCCCATAACCTCAGTCTGCCATTCATCGTGAGGCCACGTGACCAACTTGTATGAGATACCTAATTCATCAAGCTGCTTAGTCCAGATAAGAGTAGCATGTTTCATGATGGTTGACTCACCACTCTGAAGCATACCAGCTAATGTCTTATGGAGAGACGGAACCGGAACTCTTCGACCGTCTAGACCAATGAAATAACCAGCTTGAGCGTGCTTAGGTATCTCTGTCTCCTTTAAGTAGCGCAATCCTGAGATGGTGTCAAGGAAGTTTTCTATGGAATCCGAAGCAATTTTGGTGTTTGTCTTCAGAATCTGGGAAACCTTGCCAACACCAGCACCTAGGAGGAATGCGTAGATGAAAGTCTTGGCCATATCTCTAGTGACATGTTCAAGACCTAGAGCTTTTCTATTCAAGTTGTGTATGTCAGTTTCGTTCTCCTTTCTTCCTGTACAGATAGCATCAACGTAATCTTGAGACTTCATCAAGTGAGCTAGAATGCGAAGTTGTATTCCTTCTGCGTCAGTACCAACCAGATAATACCTATCGTCTGGTACTGAGAAGAGAGACCTGAAGGCACCATCATACCTACTCTTCACCTTCTCAACGGCAGTCTTAGGTTCACCATGAAAGGCACTAGGTATGTTAGCTTGGTTAGGTTTACTGTGACTTAGGCGGCCAGTCCATGCACCTATGTGCTGAAACCTACCGTGTATTCTGCTGTCACTTTCTACACAACCTAACCACTCAACTAAACTGGAGCGCCTGCCCTCAAGCACCAACCACTCAGCTAGACTTTGTGCTCCTTCTGGTGCGTCA
>Ga0136656_1000131_pt1 | contig 22896 bp, 20 predicted proteins | sample CPBDNA_9_FD_94862 | JGI IMG/M metagenome (GOLD analysis project Ga0136656, IMG submission 94862) | Freshwater to marine salinity gradient microbial communities from Chesapeake Bay, USA - CPBay_Sum_15_0.8_DNA (version 2) | ecosystem: Environmental > Aquatic > Marine > Coastal | place: USA...
AGCATCGCTACCGACCTCAACACTCTAGAAGCTAGAACCATTGTATTCAATGGTACTACTAATGAGCTAGAGGTAGACGGTGGTTCTAGTTCAACTATTACTCTAGGTGATGCTGGTAACTCCATCACTCTTGGCTTGCCAGATGATGTAACTATCGGTAATAATCTTACTGTTTCAAACAACTTAATTGTCAGTGGTGCAGTAACTCTTGGCGAAACCTCGGCAGACTTGGTGAAAGTACAAGGCCAGTTCCGTGTACCAGTATTCGAAGCTGCAGATATTCCAAGTGGATATGTTACTAATCCAGAGCAATATGTTGGTCATATGTTCTATCTCTCTGGTTCAGGTAACTCTGATTTCGTTTACGCAAACAAGTGGTACTTTAACGAGAACGGAGAGTGGTTCGAATCACCATTCTTTGCTTTTAACGAATAATCTGGTTAGTTGAAAAACAAACCTTTAAAGGGGTGCCCTTGGGCACCCCTTTATTTTTTTTAAAAAAACTAGTATTTTTCTTTTTTTGCGTGATATTTATAGTGTATCCCAAAAAGTCAATAAATAGGTGTTATATGTCTCAAGGTTTAGCTGTTTTAAGTGGTTCAACAATAATTCACAAGTTACTAAAAGATGGTACTGCTAGTTTTAGCGGTTCTGTTGTTTTATCTGGAACTATGGAGCCAGATATCGATAATTCAAGAAGTTTAGGTAATTCTAGCAAAAAATGGAAAGAGGTGCATACTCATCACATATCCACTGGTGCTATATTTGAATATGGCCTCGAAACTGAAGGGATAGGACAATTTGAAACTGGCACAGTTGTTTGTTGGCACGATGGAAAATTACAGCCATCTACTTTTCGCGGTGATGTTTTAGTAATGGGAGTTGTTAAAAATGGCAAAGATCAACCTATAATATTGGGAGCCGAAGATATACTTGTAACCGGAGAAGTTGAAGAAGGCGATTTTTTAATAACTAGTGATAAAATGGGACACGCTGAAAGATTGCCAAAGAATTCGGATTATGCTGCTAAATCTGAAAACATAGGTAAGATTATAGGACAAGCTCTAGAATCTTGCAATCAAGATAGTAAACTGATAAAATGCATGATTAATAAAAGATAAAAGGTTTTTTGCTATTACGTGCGACTATATAGTATTGTATAATTGTAACATGGAGATCTTTAGGTATGAATTCAAAACTTCTAGAAGAAGCGATAATAGACGCTGAAGCGTTACGTAACGCAGCACTAAAAAGTGCAGAACAAGCCGTATTGGAAAAATATGCACCAGAAGTAAAATCTGCAGTTGAAAGACTTTTGGAACAAGAAGATACTATGGCCGGTGCAGCTATGCCTCCTCTTGGTGGCGATATGTCTGCGCAACAACCTGAGTTGGACGTACCTCTTGCTGCTACTGACGAAGAAAAGCTTTGTCCTTGTCCAGATGACAATGAAGTTATAACTATATCACTTGGCGATCTAGAAGATGCTATCAAAAAAACTGTTGCAGATACTGCCAGAGCTAGTGCTACACCAGGACAAGAAGAAGAAATGCCTATGGATATGACACCAGATTTAGATATGACGCCAGATTTAGATATGGAACCAGAACTTCCTCCTCCAGAAGAGGAAGACGAGGAGGAGCCTGCTCCATTAGCATTACAAGAAGATTTTGAAATAAGTGAAGAACTTATTGCTTCTATCCTTTCTGAATCTGAAGAGGTTCAACAGGAAGAAAGCGAAGAAACAGTAAAAAAAGAGAAATCAGAAGATAAAAAAGAAATGATGGAAGAAAATAAATCTCTTTCTACGCAAAATAGCAAACTATTAGTTGAGCAACAGAAAACTACAAAGCAAAACAAGCTCCTAACAGAACAACTCACAAAACTTCTAGAACAACATAATAAGATTCTAGAAGAAAACAAGCAATTCAAAGAAACTATGTTAAAAGTTTCTCAGAAATTAGAAGAAAGTAATTTGCTAAACGCTAAGTTACATTTTAAGAACCAAGCTCTTAGTAGCGTCTCCTTGAATGAGCGACAAAAAAATAAAATTGTCGAAGCTATTTCCCAAGCTGGTTCAGTCGATGAAGCCAAAATGGTATATGAAACCCTTAGCAGCGCAGTGGGTTCCTTTGATAACAGAGGACCACAATCACTGAGTGAAGCAGTAGAGAAAAAGGGCGGATTAACCTTAAAGCCTCGTCAAAAACAAGAAAGCAATCCAAATCCAATGTATAATAAATGGCAAAAGATTGCTGGTATCAGGAAATAGTCAAAATCATTTAAGGAGAAAAACAATGACTTTATTAAAGAAATTAACTGAAGGTATTGTAGATCGTGATCTATCTAAAGAAGGTCATGCTCTACGTAACAAATGGGAAGCAACTGGTCTTCTCGAAGGTCTCAAAGATGAGACAACAAAAAACGGCATGGCAGTTCTTTTAGAGAACCAAGCTAAACAATTATTAAAAGAAGCATCCTCAATGGCTGCAGGCGACGTAGAAGGTTTTGCTGCTGTAGCATTCCCAATCGTTCGTCGTGTATTCGGTTCCTTAATCGCTAACGATTTAGTAGCCGTTCAGCCAATGAGCCTACCATCTGGCCTCATCTTCTTCCTAGACTTCACTCACAGTGAAGATGTTACAGGAAAATATAAAGGTTCTGGAGATTCCCTATTCGGTGGTGGTGTAAAAGGTAGTCAAATCACTGGCGGTGTTAATTTAAGTGGCGCCGAAGCTGAAAAATCATTCTATAATATGAACAATGGTCTTTCCTCTGCAAAACATGAAGTTGCCTCTGTTGATGTTAATGTAATCGATAGTGGTGCAGTTGCGAGTGCCGATGCCGATCTTTTAAAACACATAAGGCATGACGTAGATCTATTATCCGAAGAGGGCGCTGAAGTTGTCGTATTCACAGTTGCCTTAGCAGATCTAGAAGATGACGGAAAAAGGCCATTTAATAGAAGCGATTTAGTAGCAATTGAAGGTGTTCTAGCAGGCTCTGTAGATGGCAAAACAGCTAGATTGGTTAGAAGATTAACTCAAAAAGCATCCGCCACAGACGGTGCTGCAGCATCAGGTGACAAATTTACTCATCTTAAAATGGTTGCAGTTCTTAATTCCGGCGCTTCTTTGAGCCATTTCGCTGACGGTGCGACAAGTTCTGATTTAAAAGATGTTAAGTTCCCACAAGACGACGTTCTAGCCAAAGCTGATGCTCTAGGAGCAGTTAAAGGTGGTGTTTATTGGGCACTAGAAGAAGAAGGAGACTTGCCAGAACTTGACATCAAGATTGACAGTGTTGCAGTTACTGCTAAAACCAAAAAACTCAAAGTCAAATGGACTCCAGAGTTAGGTCAGGATCTTAATGCTTATCACAATCTAGATGCAGAAGTAGAACTTACTTCAATCATGAGTGAGCAAATTGCTCTCGAACTAGATCGTGAAATTCTAGAAGATCTTATCAAAGGCGCTACTGCTGCTACCTATTACTGGTCCCGCCGTCCAGGTAAGTTCGTAAATCGTTCTACTGGTGCTGCTGTTGAAGATTGGTCCAGCGCTGGAGTTGATTCTTCAGCCAACCTTCTCGGTGCTGACTTCACTGGTAATGTATCAGAATGGTATGAGACTCTTCTCGAAACCGTTAATGATGTATCAGCTCAAATCCATCGTAAGACATTACGCGGTGGTGCAAACTTCCTAGTCTGCGGACCAGAAGTTGCTGCTGTTCTCGAAATGACCGCTGGATTCCGCGCTAAAGTTGCTCCAGACGATGCATCCGGCCAAGCTGGTGCTGTAAACGTTGGCAGTATCTCCAAAAAATGGGATGTTTATGTTGACCCATATTTCCCACGTAACGTTATATTGGTAGGTCGCAGAGGCGCTCAGTTCCTCGAAAGCGGCTTTGTGTATGCCCCATACGTTCCACTACAAGTCACTCCAACTATCTTTGGTGTAGATGACTTCGTACCACGTAAAGGTGTCATGACACGCTATGCCAAAAAGATGGTACGCCCAGACATGTACGGTCTAGTTATCGTACAAGATATGTTAGGATAATATAAACTTAACAAGTTATAAACGCAAGCCTCTATCTTCGGATGGGGGCTTTGCTTTTTTTGAAACTACTTATATATTAAGAGGGTTTTTTATGTCTGCAGATGATGCTGTCACATGGTTATTATATTACATATCTCTTTTTGCTTTATTGGGATTAGCAATAGTTGTAGAAACCAAAAAAGGCAAAGAAGAACAAAAAAAAACAGAAGATAGAAAGAAGGAAAAAAACTATTTAAATAATGAGGAAAAATAAATGTCGTATCCAACACTAACACCAGAAAGTAAATCTAGCAAAGTTATACTTCCAGTAACTGGTACTATAACAAAAGTAGCAGCAAATTTACCCTTTGGCGTTTATTCTTCCGATAATGATTTTCTAGTTGGAGCAACAGATCAAGTAGCGTTTACTTATAAAATGCTTGGCGGTGATGTTTTAGATATAGAATTAACAGAACAAAATGTATATGCAGCATATGAAACTGCTGTATTAGAATATTCTTATGTTGTTAATTTACATCAAGCTCAAAATATTTTAAGCGATGTTTTAGGTAATACAACAGCATCTTTCGATAATGATGGAGAAATAAAAGAAGGTCAAAGTATATCTACTGTGCTTCCTTCGTTTGATATTGGGTTCGTAAAGCAAATTTCCACAAAAACATCAGAAGAAGCCAATATTGGTGGCAATATAACACATTATAGTGCATCAATTGACGTAATAACTGGACAACAAGAATATAATCTTCAAAAATTGATTTACGAACAGTCACTCGTAACTGGATCTTCTTTTCATAATCTTGTTGAAGGAAAAAGATTAAGTATAAGAAAAGTTTATTATAAGTCTCCAAGAGCAATGTGGAGATTCTATGGATACTATGGAGGGATAAATACGGCAGGAAATTTATCAACATATGGCATGTATGCAGATGATACAACTTTTGAAATAATCCCAGCTTGGCAAAATAAACTTCAAGCAATGAACTATGAAGATAATATTTATACTCGCATCTCTCATTATTCATACGACTTAAGAAACAATGTTTTAAGACTTTTTCCTTATCCAGAAAGTGAAATTGCAAAAATATGGGTTGAATTTGTAATTCCTGGAAATTCTTATGATATGGATTCTGCAGCAGGAGTTCCAATAAACAGCAATAAAAATGGAATTAATAATATGAATACAATCCCATTTGCCAATATACCATATAAAAATATAAATTCTATTGGTAAACAATGGATTAGGAGATATGCTTTGGCTGTCGCTAAAGAAATGCTTGGTCAAGTAAGGAGCAAGTTTTCAGTAGTACCAATCCCAGGAGAAAATATCAATTTAAACGGTGATGCTCTGCTTGGTCAGGCAAAAGATGAGCAAAATGCACTGAAAGAAGAATTGAAAACTATACTTTCTGAAATGACTTATGATAAGTTAGCAGAGATAACAGCTGGTATAACCGAAAATGCAACCAAAGTGTTGGAAAAAACACCACTTAATATTTTTGTAGGATAATAAAAAATGACAGAAGAATGGAAAAGACCAGAAGCTCCACCTCCACCTCTCTTTCTAGGAGAGAAGGAAGCAGATTATGCTAAACAAATAAATGATGAAATAATCGAAAGAGTTGTTGGTCAAACAATACTATATTATCCAATTGATTTATTAAATACTAATTTTCACCCATTATATGGTGAAAGTATAGAAAAAACATTTTTACCGCCTATTAAAGTTAATGCTTTAGTAAAATGGGATGGTCACGAAACTATTACTTCAAATTACGGAGTTGATAAACAAACAAAAATAACTATCAATTTTCACAGAAGAAGATTAGTCGAAGATCAAGATTTATATGTAAGAGAAGGAGATTTTATTTTATATGCTTCTCAATATTTCGAAATAGTAAAATTGGGAGAACCAAGACTACTATTTGGTCAACAAGCGAAAAAATTTGAAATCTCTGCTCAATGTATCAATGCCAGAAGAGGAATATTCCCAGAAATAGAATAAGGAGAAAAACATGTTCGAATTACAAGATCCAAATTCAAATAATACCGGTGCATCGTTAGTGGGAGTTGGAATAATAGTCCTTGATGCTGCATCTGGTACTGAAGATTTTAATACTTTAATTCAAATAATTAATGATAAAAATTGTCAATATAGGGGAAGAATAATATATGTCAAGAGACTTTCTCCTGATTACGATTGGCCCGACCCATTTTTATTTGAAAATAAATTTTATTTTAATGAAGATTGCGAATGGTATGAAAGCCCATTTGCTGGAACATTTTAGGTTAATATTATGTCAGGCAGTTTAGATAAACTAGCAGATTTGGCTTTCGAGCCTTCTGAAATAGAAAATGTAGATTTAGCTGTATACAATTGGGTTAATCAAGATTTGGCATTATTTTGTTCCACCAATAAAGGGTGGAGCAAAGTTCCTGTTATTTGGGTATCTGGAGAAAGATCTTGGCAAGTAAAAAATAATCGTGATTTGAGAGATAGTAATAATAATTTTATATTACCTGTCATTACCGTAGAAAGAACTGAAATCTCTAAAGAAAAAGATAAAAAGGGTAAATATTGGGGCGATATTCGTCCATATACGGACGAAAAAGGTGGTTCGATAGCGATACATACTACTATAAGCCAAAAAGAAACTTCAAAATTTGCTAACGCATATTCCCAGAGAAAGACTAAACAGCCAAACTTCAAAAGAGAAAATCAAAAAGTAGTTTACGAGACAAAGTTTATACCTATGCCAGTTTATGTAACTATGACTTATGTTATTGATATTAAAACAGAATATCAGCAACAAATGAATGAACTAATGCAACCTTTTTTAACATATCCAGGTGGAACTAATTATCTTGTCATAACAAACGAACAACATAGATATGAAGCATTTATAGATGGCAGCATATCTCAAAAAAACAATCTATCAGATATGCAAGAAAACGAAAGACTTTTTAATAGTCAAATAACAATTAGGGTACTCGGACATTTGGTTGGAATGGGTAAAAATGATTTAAAGCCAAAAATTGTTACAAGACAAAATATTGTTGAAGTTTATATAGGAAAAGAATATGAGATGTTAGGAGAAGACATAAATGCCGCGAGTATTAAGACCTTAGAAGGCGCTTTATCTGAAACTCCTACTGATGGAACACCATATATTTTGGACAGTGATGGAAAATATATAATCCTTGTTGATGATAAAAAAACATGTTAAATAAATGATTTTGCAAAAATAACAGACTATTTATTATAGAAAACTAATATAGTTATTATATTACAGAGGAGAAAAAAAGAATGCCAGCTAAAAAGTTTCGTTTTGTATCACCTGGTGTACAAGTAAAAGAAATCGATAAATCCATACTACCTTCACTAGCAGGAACAATTGGTCCTGTAGTAATAGGGCGCTCTTTAAAAGGACCAACTATGGTTCCTGTAACTGTTAATAGTTATGAAGAATTTGTTCAAGTTTTTGGCGAACCAGATCCAGGCCTGGGATCAGAAGATGTATGGAGAAATGGTAATAATACTGCTCCAACATATGGCGCTTATGCTGCTCAAGCTTGGTTAGCTAGTTCTAGTCCTCTCACTTTTTTAAGATTAGCTGGTACTCAAAATCATGAAGCCTCCGCCGATGGACGTGCTGGCTGGAATACAAAAAACATCGGTAGCGCTGTCCAAGCCAACAATGGTGGCGCTATGGGACTCTTTGTGATCCCTTCTTCCGATGTTAATACTAATCAAACTGGTAGTTTGGCTGCTATATTTTATATTAACGAAGGAAGTATCGAACTCGTCGGCAAATCTCCTACTGATATTGATGTTCCATCCGGCAAAGGAACTGCCGTGATGGTCAAAAGCCTTAACGATAGAGTATTTAAGGCAATCATTAAAAATGCCAAAGGAGAAGAAGTAGAGAAAGTATCTTTTAACTTTATTAAACATTCAAGCAAATTCATTCGTAAAACTTTTAACACAAATCCTACTATTGTCAATAGCAATATATATGAAGCTGATTCTCTTAAAACATATTGGCTTGGAGAATCTTTTGAAGATTTTCTCTTTGATAATAAGATTATTTCTGGGTCAGCACAAGGATCTCAATATGCTTTTCTGGCACCTTTGAAAATAAATTCAGATAAAGATTTCAGTAACTTTAGAAAACAAGCGAATCCCTCTAAGACAGGTTGGGTTTTTGGACAAGATACTAGTGCCGAAACAGGTAGCTATAATCCTGAAATGCAAGCCAAATTATTTCGATTTGTTTGCGGACCAGTTGGCCAAAATGCTGGTAGTGATTGGGAGCAAAATAACTACAAAATCTCCATTTTCGATATTAAGCCTCCAAAGAATAATTTCCAAAAATACGGAACATTCTCTGTTGGTATTAGAAACATGGGAGATTCAGACAAGTCTCCTGAATTTGTGGAAGTATTTTCCAATGTAAATCTAGATCCTAGCTCTCCTGATTATATTGCAGCCAGAATTGGCGATAGAAGAGTGGAATGGGTTAGAGACAGCAGTAATAGCGAAGAAAGATATGTTGAACTTGGAGATTTTGATAATAATTCAAAAATCGTTCGCGTCGAGATGCATCCAACTGCTAATAGTCTAGATGCTTCGATTCTACCAGCAGGATTCTTTGGGCCAACTAGACCAAAATCCTTTAAAATCCAAGGAGACGACGGCACTCCAACAGAAGTTAGTTCTTCTATCAATGCAGAAAATGCAGTTCCAAACAAATACGACCCTGCAGCAACAGTAAAAACATTTATTGCAAACTATACTGGCTCTATTGTGTTTCCTTCGTTGCCTCTCTTGGAAAGTTCTGCAGATGCTGAAGTTCTAGATGATACTCAAGCATATTTTGGCTTTAAAGCATCTGCACCACTTAATCAATCTATCAAAGATTTATTAAAAGTAAAACCAAGTGGTATTGATAGTCATAAAAAAGATAATGAAACAGAGTATAGTTTCATATTCAGCCTAGATGATGTAAGATATGATCAAGATACAGGTGTGGCATATTGGGAAGCTGGCTCTAGAGTAAAAGGAACATCTTATACTGCAACTGGTAGTGTCCCTGGCCAATCCGATAATGACTTTGAAGAACTATTGGATTTAGGATTCAACAAGTTTACTATGCCATTATTTGGTGGTTTTGATGGTCTTAATATCACTGAAAGAGAACCATTCAGAAACAGTCAATGGAGTGCAACTACTAATGCCAAATCTAGTTACTCATTTAATTCTCTTGATAGAGCAATAAAATCTCTAAAAGATCCTGAAGTATTAGATATGAATCTATTGGTGGCACCTGGTATTACTAATAAAACTTTGACAAATAACATGATTAAAATTTGCGAGAATCGCGCTGACTGTTTAGCGATTATTGACCTCGAAAGTGGATACGTACCTGACACGGAAACAAGAGTTGCTGATAATGACCCTTCCAGGATAGGTTCGGTGTCATCTACTGTAGCATCTGTTAAAGATAGACAGTTCAATAGTAGTTATGGTTGCGCATATTATCCATGGGTACAAATGGTGGATTCGAATGTTAACGTAAAACTATGGATTCCACCATCTATTGTAGCTTTTGGGACTATGGCTTCAAGTCAAGAAAACAGTGAAATTTGGTTTGCTCCTGCAGGATTTAATAGAGGTGGATTATCTGTAGGTTCTTCTGGTCTAAACATCACTGCAGTAAGAGATAAGCTTACTGCTAAAAATAGAGATGCTCTTTATGAAAGAAATATAAATCCAATCGCTTCTTTCCCAAGTGAGGGCCTTGTAATCTTTGGTCAAAAAACCTTGCAAGCATTCCCATCTGCATTGGACAGAATTAACGTAAGAAGGTTAATAATTTTCTTGAAGAAAGAAATCAGTCGTATTGCTGCAAATGTATTGTTTGAGCCAAATGTTCAAACAACTTGGAATCGATTTGCTACACCAACTCGTGACCTATTAGAAGAAGTTAAAACTGGTCTTGGTATCAGCGATTACAGAGTTGTGCTCGATGAAACAACTACCACTCCAGAAGAAATCGATAGAAATATGATGTATGCTAAACTGTTTATCAAGCCAGTATACGCTATAGAATTTATTGGAATCGATTTTGTTATTACAAATACTGGCGCTTCTTTTGATGATCTATAAAAACAAATAAGGTACTATTTAAATTAAGATACTATTATACAGGAGAAATAAAATAATGGCATTCTGGGATAAACACAACTTTGAACCAAAAAGAGCTTTTAGATGGAAAGTAGAAGTTCTTTCATTTACCGATGCAGAGGGCGAAATAACAGATTCGCATGTAAGTTCTTTTTTGGCTAAAAAAGTAACAAAACCGTCAATAACTATTCAAGAAGCAGAACACAAGCATTTGAATAAAAGTTATTATTTCCCAGGACATGTTAGTTGGGAGACTGTAACTGTCACAGTTGTAGACACAAATGATGGAGAAGTAGTTAGATCGATTGCTGGTGCCTTAAGACATGCTGGATATGATTTTATGGATAATGGTATTATAAACAAAGGGATTAATACAAATTCCGCACTAGGAGACGCAGCAAGAACTTTAGGAAAAGGAAATATGGTAGACGGTACCGGTACCCACGCGCAAAAAAGAGTAAGAATAACTCAGTTAGACTCTGCGGGTATTCCTGTAGAGACTATTATTCTACATAATGCTTGGATCAAAAGTTTTAAACCAAGCGAGCTTTCGTATGATACTGAAGATTTGTCTACCTATGATATAGAATTGAGGTATGATTGGGCTTCTTTTGCTGTAGGTGAGGAAGCGGGAAAAGTTATCTAGGATTTATAAATGTCTAGTGATTCTTCAAAAATTAATGGTTCAAAATTTTCTTTTGATCTTTCGAACTCCAGATTTGAACCAAAGAGAAGTTTCAGGTGGAGACTAGAATTTGATAACTTAATAAATCATATTCCTCCACAATATATCGTAAGCGTTTCAAGACCTTCTATAACATGGGAACAACGCACTGAAAATCTTATCGGCGCAGTAGAATATATTTCTTCAGCGCCTCCTCAAAAATCTCCAATAGAAATAGTGTGTATTGACGATGAACAAAATCTGGTAGGTAACTGGCTTCATTATTATCTAGCAGTTTCTGGTATTGATACGTCTTATTTTAATTCTTATGATACTACTTCTGGTATGTATATAGAAAAAACAAGAAATATAGAAATATTCATGTTAAATGAGCTTGGATATGATATAGAGTCTCTTGAGCTTCAAAATGCGTGGATATCTGCTATAAAACATTCAGATTTATCATATTCAGAAACTGGTTTTGCAACTTACTCTATAACAATATCTTATAATGGCTATAAATATAAAGTTTCTTCCGAGAGTTCTGTAATAGCTGGAAGCACAGACTATGAAAAATTAAAAACAAAATCAGATAAACCTTTAATTCCCATAGATACTAAAAAAAATGAGATTTATCATGGTCGTAGTAAACGAAAAATTGCGTCTGGAGTTCCAAGTACGCCTAGTAGTTCTTCGCCAGGTGGATATAAAAAGCCAAAAGTTTCATAATTTTATTCTTAACAAAATTGTGTAAATATCTTATATTCTAAAAAGAAAGGAAAGAAAATGAGAGATAATCAAGAACGTTTTAGCGTCATGACTGATGACGTTTCCGCATCCGTTTCTTCAAATGCGTTAAGTTTTGTTTCTCCGACAGAACTAGTTTCCCTCCCTTCGAAGGGGAAATATTATTCACAGAACCACCCACTTCATGGGAAAGAAGAAATAGAAATAAAGTATATGACAGCAAAAGAAGAAGATATACTTAGTAATAAATCACTTTTGAAAAAAGGTGTTGCAATAGATAGAATGTTACAAAGTTTAATAGTAGATAAGTCTATTAAGTTAGAATCTTTATTGATAGGAGACAAAAATGCTATTCTAATAGCAGCGAGGATTTCTGCTTATGGTCCAGAATATGCTTCTCAAGTTACATGCCCTCAATGCGAAACAAGACAAAAGTTTGAATTTGATCTTTCTGATTTAAGCGAGAAAGAGTGTTCTTCTTTAGAAGAGAATGATGCTATTTTAAATGAAAAAGGAAATTTTGTTTTCAAATTACCAAGATCTCAAGTAGATGTAGAAATAAAAACAATGACAGTTGGAGATGAAGCAAAGGTTACCCAGGAGCTTATGAAGAAAAAAGACATCTCTTATATAGAACAAATGAAAACAATTGTTCTCTCTGCTAATGGAGAAACAGATAAAACTTTAATCTCGTCTTTTGTGGAAAACTTAATTGCTTCAGACGCAAGACATATCAGAAAAGTGATGTCTGCGCTTTTACCAGACATAGATATGACTCAAACATTTCTATGCTCTTCATGCGATTATGAAGAAGAAATGGAGGTTCCGTTGACAGCGGAATTTTTTTGGCCTAAATGATGATTATATGCATAATGTTTATGAGCAATTTTTTGCATTAAAATATCATGGAGGATGGAGTTTCATAGAAAGCTACAATCTCCCAGTTCAGTTGAGGGAATGGTTTTTGAAACGTCTTATTCGACAGAAAAAAGAAGAAAGTGAACAAATAAAAGCTGCTTATAAAAAATAAACTAAATATATTTCAAAAAGCAAGGATACACATATTCTTGCTTTTTTTTATTTAAAACTATTTATTTTAACACCTTTATTTTATTGAGGAATATTAATGGCCGATCCAATAGATCCAACACAAGTTAAGACTATCGAACAAATGCGAGAGGAGGTCTTAAAACTAGTAGAAGACTTAAAGACAGGAGGCAATGGTCTTAAGCAAATACAAGATTATCTCACCGCAATGAGTAAGATTGTTAATGGATCTACTGAAGCATATCAAGACTGGGATGGCACTGTAGAGCAAGTACAAGTAAGAATTGAAGATATGGTAAAATCTTTGATTAAAAAAAATAAATTATCATCTGAAGAATTAGATATAGGTCAAAGATTATCTCTATTAAACAAGGTCGCGGCAGAAAACCAGATAGATATCTTGCTGACCGAAGAGGAAATTTTTGATAAACTTAAAGAAAAAATAGATGAAGAAACAAAATTTTTCTCAAAAGCAAAACTTTTTTCTCAATATGAAATGCAGCATATGAGGAATAAAGCATCATTTTTCAGTGTAGAAGCTATACACGAAGGTGAAAAGATAAGAAAATTTTCTATCATTGGAAGTATGCAGCAAGATAGGGCGAAACTGGCAAAACAGATATCAGAAGAATTGACAAAAGAAGAAGCTCAAATAGTCGCTATATCCAAAGCTATGGATTTATTAGAAAAAGGATTTGGCAAAATAGAAGAGTCATTTAGCCGTTTTTCGAAACTTGGAGCAGAACTAAATAAAATGGGTGTTGACGCAACTCAATATACTAATGAAATGATTTCTGCCTTTCAGTCTACTTCTGGCGTAAGTCAAGAAGAATACATGAAAGCCCAAAAGGATTTGATCAGTAGTTTTTCTATGTTTACTCAGATGTCTTCTGCTCAGAGAGAAGAAGTTTTAAAGTTTTCTGCTACCATGGAAAAAGCAGGTATATCATCTGCAAGTCAGATGAAACTTTTACAACTCACAACTAAGTCTTTTAACATGTCTGCCACAGAGGGTATGAATGCGATATCTAGAATAAAAACAATGTCGGAAAAAACAGGTATTTCTATGACAGAATTGGACAAAAATATTCAAGATCTCGGTAATTCTCTTGGCAATTTTGGTTCTCAAAATTTTGAGAGAGTTTTTCAGAGTTTAAGCATCGCTGCCAAAAACACTGGGATAGCAGTAAACGATTTAATGAGTGTAAGTGAAAAATTTACAACATTTCAAGGTGCTGCTCAAGCAGTAGGAGAATTAAATATAGCATTAGGCACACAGTTAGACACTATGAGTTTGATGAAAAATGCCATAAATGATCCAATTAAAGTATTTGAACAATTAAAAACAGAGTTTGATAGAACTGGACAAAAATTTGACGAATTATCGCTAGATAGACAAAGATATATAGCTAGTATTTTTGGCCAAGACGTTACTACAGCTAGTGCTTTATTTAGTCAAAGCCTCGGCGCCGCAACTGCTGAAATGGAGTTGCAAAAAAAAGAACAAGAAGAACTAAATAAAATAGCAGCTGCATCAGCTGATGTAATGACTAGATTAGAAATTATATTTCAAAAGATTACCGCTTCTCCTCTTGTTACTTATATGGTTAAGACAGTAGAAGTATTTATTTCGCTTTTCGAATATTTAGGAGAGATACCTTATCTTACTGAGTTTATGTCAGGGCTAGCCGTAGCAGTTATTACTGTTGCAGGGGTTCTTATGTTAGCCAGAAAAGCTGTAATGGCTTATACATTTTCTCAAACAATATTAAACATAGTACTTGGTAAATCAATAGGAAATTATGTCAAACAAGGAACGGCTCTTGTTGCCGATACTGCTCAAAAAGCTGCTAATGCTACAGCAACATCCGCTGCAGCCGGTGCCCAAAATGTTCTTAATGTTTCAACATCAAAAACAGGACCAGGCTTAATGGCCGCAGCCGGCGCAGCATTATTGTTTGGTATTGGGATAGGCGCTGCAGCGTGGGGAATATCACTACTAGCAAAAGAAATAAAAGGAATGTCAGCGGCACAAAGAAGATTTTTGGCAGTAATGACATTGATGATTGTCGGTATGATTGCTTTAGCCGTCGCGATCTTAGTATTTGCTAAACCTATAGCCATTGCTGCTGGAGTTCTTAGTACATTTGGTTTGATTGTGCTCGGCATAGTCGCTTCTATAGCAGCATTAGCGCTCGCTTTTAGTTTAGTAGCGGAAGGAATGGCTAGATATGCCGAAGCAGAAGCTAAAAAACAAGAAGCACAAAATAGAAGCATAGAATTATCTATGGCACAAAGACAACAGACAGTCCTATTAGGTCAAGCCTTAGCTCAACTTTCCAACAATCTCGCAATTGATGGTATAGAAAAACATTTAACAAAATTTGCAAAAGGTATATCAAAAATAGCAGCTGAACTTGAAAAAATACCTAATGATAAAGTGGCTGTACTTGATGGACTAAGTAGGCTTGGAAATCTAGATTCAAATATAGACATAAATAATAAGGCAAAAACATCAACAGAGAATATGACAATTTTTGTCAACAAAGGTGTATCGATAAGCGATTTAAATCAAAACGAAGAAATGGTTCAAAGAGCACAAATAGCAACTCAGCAAATAGTTAAACAAAATCTAGAAGCAGCTAACACACGTAGCGCTACCGGTAATAATGAAATACGCGTGATTATTAACTCTCCCTTGAAACTAGATGGACTAACTATAGGCCAGATTATGCATGATGGAATGGCTCAATATGAAGCAGATAAAAAGAGAGAATATAGAGGATAATAAATGAGTAAAACAAAAGAAGAACTTTTCACAGACTTTATAATACAAAATATGTCTTCTGGCGATGTATTGTATTTCAAGAAACCAAATGTTAACTCATTTTCTATAGTACAAGAGTTAAAATATGAAGAGACGGCTGTAGTTGGAAGAATGGATCCAATAACAAATTACACTAATACCATAAAAAAATATACTTTTGATATACTTCAACAATTTGATGAAATGGATGGCAGAAATCTTTTCTTAATAAAATCAAAAAGTACAGATTCTTCCGAAATAAATAATGTATTTAAAAATGTGAAAAGTCTTGCTAATAATAATAACTCTGTAGATTTCGAAATGGGAACAAGTGACGTTGGTGAAGCGAACTTGTATAAGTTTTTATATCCTTCTTATAAACAAATAGATTCTTCGAGTGATTCTTATCATGTTAGTTCTGGTTTGTTTTTTCGTTTTAAATTAGCAAAAGCAGATGATCATGGAAAAGTTTGGCAAAAGGCTTATTGTACTATAACTAATATGACGTGGCAATTTGAATCAAGCCAATTAACATCTCTTGTTGATAATTTGAAACCAAAAAATTTAAAAATTAATTTGCAAGGTTCTATAATACATGAACACGTATCAAGAATATCTTCAAGAATTATAAAAAAATAGGTAAATAAAATGACTTTTTCTAGAAATGACAATAGAAGGAAATTTAATAATAATAATGATTTGTATAAACATATAAGAGATAAAAAGGAAATTAAATTTATTATTCAATATACAACTTTTCCTACAAGTAAAGATTTGGATATTGAAAAAAAGATAAAATATTTTGAATATGAGTGGAAAACAGAAGATAAATTTTACAAACTTGCACAAAAATACTATAATGATTCTAAATTATGGTGGATTATAGCCCATTTTAATAATACGCCAACAGAGCATAATATTTCAATAGGACAAATAATTAAAATACCAGAATCTTTTAATTTAGAAGAAACACTAGAACTTTTAGGATATTAATATGTCTGACAACCCAACTGAAAAAAAAGAAAGTCCTGGAAATTTTCCCGAAAAAGATGAGGAAACAGATGTATCCTTAGAAGATTCTGATATTTTAGATTGTGCTCTTGGTTTTTTTATAGATAAAATAGTTAATCTTAAAGATCGAAACCCAGTAACAGCGAGTTTTTCCCATTCAGTTAATGGTAAAGAAAATATTTCTTTTGAAAATGCTTTTTCTAAAAGAGAGGGGATTCCAATAACTGAAAATGATTTTTTTAAAAATTATGAATCTAATACTTTGTTTCTTAACTCTTTATATCCAAAAATAACTTTATATAAAACTTATTATAATATGAAAAATGGCAGGATTATTAGTTCAACAGATATACCGTTTAATTTAGAAGCGACATGGTCCAAGGATGGTGTCGTGAGAAATAAAATTGGATATGATACTAGAAATATAATTCAAAATATTTTGCAAAAAGGTGGCCCAGGTGGAGTAGGTATATCATCCTTTGAATGGACTTCGCAAGGAAAAAATGAAGGCAACTTAACTTTATATAAAGCAAAAATCAAATTTGTACTACAAAATATATCAGAAATGTCAGTGATTAGAGGAAGATCTGAAAACGGAATAGAAATAAGTTTATTAGATATGTTATATCAACATTCTTCGAAAAATCTATCTAAAGATTCAGTTGAAAAGTATAACGTAGAAGATTCTATAATAAAAGCAGTTATAGGCTGGCACACACCAGATCAATATAGTAAAATTAAAAATTATTTTCAAACTACACTAAGGTTATCTATGTATAATCATACATTTAACTTTTTAGATAATGGAAAAGTAGAACTAACTGTAGAATTTACTGCTGGAATAGAAGGTTTAATATATGATAAAAATAAGATGAATATTTTAATTAACAGTGAAGCAGCCGTTATAAAAAAAGATATACAAATTTTACAATCAATGATTTTTATCAAAAACGAACAGGGTATAGGCCAGGGGTTTTATGATATGTTCGACCAATATGATCCTATTGGAGAAACACCAGAATTGTTTGAAGAGAATGGATATAAAGCCAAAATCCCCCCAGGTTTGAGTAATAATTTGAAAGGTCTTTGGGACAGACGGGATTGGAAAGATGGCCTTGAAAAGATGTGGGACCACGCCACTGACCAATGGGGTAGTAACTGGATCGAGTCTCGTTTCGGTGAAGGTAGCCTTCTAAGGCGATTTGAAAGGGATTTTTTTGTAGAAAAATTACAGGAAAAATTAAGAGAGATAAGCAGATCATTTCTTATAAGCGTATTAGATAAGTTAATACAAGAAAAAGCAGTTTATAGTATAGCTTTAGATGAAAAGAACTTTTCAATCTTAAGAGCTTTCGTATCTGTGAAAGAACTCTCACCAAAAAGATGGAAATCATTGATTGATAAAATAGGTCCCGTAGAAGTCGAAACTCCTCCAATTGAACCTGGCTCTTTTAAAGATGAGTTTGAATCTTCCTCCACGGCCCGATATTTTGGTTACAGTAATATTTTAGATACTGAAGATTTAAAAGAAGTAGTTACTGATTCTAAAGATAGTCTTTGGACTCCGATCGGTCAATTTCTTGGCATGACAGAAGATATAAAAAGGGCTCCTTTTATATTTCTAGGTGATTTTTTAAATGTTTGTTTAAAACAATCACTTCAAGAACGTAATGAAATAGATTTATTTTTTTCTCCTTTTACTTATATAAAATATGATCAAAAACTCGCATTTTCTGTTGGCTCAACATATGAGTCAAAAAATGAACTAGGCAATATTGTTAAAAGAATAAATACTGATAGGTTACCTAGAGGTGTAACTTCTTTAGCAAATTTGCCAATCTCTTTTACCGCTTTATTTAAATGGTTTGAAGAAAGAATAGTTTCAAGAGAGGAAAAAAGCATGTCTTTAGGTGCATTCTTAGATAATATATTTTATCATTTATTGCCAATGTCAATTGGTAGTTCTCAAGCGCCGAATGCCCCAAAGCAAAATGTTGTAGTAAATAGAAAGTACTTTCAGACAACTAATAAAATAACAACAAATCCCACCATAGATATAGAAGAATTTGCTAAAATATATAATAACAGAGAATCTAAAAAGCTAGAAAATAAATCTAATACATATTTTAATTTTTATTTTGGCTCAATAAAACAACATAGTAAGTTAGTTTTAAGGGGAAATAAAAAAGAGGACGAACAGAGGGGTATTTTTCATTTGTATACTAACTCATCTCATGGATTTGTGAAAAATATAAAATTTAAAAGAGCGGATAATCCTCTTTTGGAAACTACAAATTTGATTTCTGCTATGGATAGTGCTGGTAATGAATATCTAAGACATCCATATAATGCAACCATAACAATGTTTGGAAATAATTTTTTTGAACCAGGAAGTTTAGTTTATATAGTTCCAAATTATATTGGCACAGATCTTTCAAATAATATATATTTTAAAATAGGGTTGGGTGGATATTATCGAATATATGAAATAAAATCAAATATAAGTACAAATGGATACGAAACTGTTCTAGAGACTATTTGGGAAAGTTTTCCATATAAGGAGAAGTAATGAAAATTAATAAAAATTTATCACCTTATCTTTCTTCTATAGCAGAAATTTATACAATAACTAATAAGGGCAAATTTTCTTCTTCCGAGACTTACAAGCAAGAAAAGATATTTCAAAATTTAATGTATAATAAAGGTAAAAGCGATAGAATTGTAGATTTTGAAATAGAAAATTTAAAATATGGAAAAATAAATAATAATTTAATGTCTATAGAACCAAACAATTCTTATTTTTCTTCTATAACAGAAGATGTGTATGTTTTAAATTTTGTGGCAGATGCATATAATGAGTTTATTACTAAATTGCAAATTTTAAAACAAGAAAAAATGATCCCTAAAGAAAGCCAGGTATACAAATTTGAGGCACAAAAAATTCCTTTTGGAACAGTTGACGATGAATATTATAAATATATGAATAATCTTTATTCTTCTTTTTATGATTTTTTAGAATATTTTAAATATAATAATAAAATTAAAAATTTTGACAGTTTCATAAAAGCCTATATAGATTTTATAGAAATAAGAACTCCTCAATTTGTTTTTAATAAAAGTTCATTTATACAATCAAAATATTGTCCTAGATATTGTTCTGGCATGTTTATAGATTTATTAAAGATTGATATTAATGATGATCCTAAAAAAATAGATTTATTTTTTAAACCATTATTTAATTGTGTTTTACAAGATACATTTAATAGTATTTTTTTAAATTTAATTAAAGAATGTGGTTTTGTCCTCAATAAAGATATACCTTGGCAAATAGTAGCTGATCTCGATTCACCAAAAATGAAATTTCATTTTTATAAAAGATTCAAAGATATTATACCACAAAATCAAATGCCATTACAACTATCATCTTTAAAATATGAAGAAAATATAGAAAGTTTAGAGAAATTTGACTTAAAGAGTTTTATATCTTCAGAAAAAAATATTGACATTTTTAAAATTACAGATTATAAAGATATTGATAATTTAAAAATATTAATGGTTAGGATGTATAATCAATATTGTTTATCTGTTGAAAAAGCAGTAGAAAAAAAAGTTATAAAAAATAATAATATATTTGAAATACAAGAAAAAGTAACAGAACTAGATTTTATTTCAGAAGATGCCTTATTAAATCAAAAAATAGACTATATGTGGATTAGATTTTATACTTTTTTAAAAGGTAGAGAAAATAGTGTTTCATGGAACCAATCTAAGTTTGAAGATATAAATACAAAATTTATGAGCATCTTTAAAGGACTTGACATCCGAGCCGCAATGAAGTATCTTCAGTCAGAGATCACTTCGGATCGTAAAAATCTTAAACAAAGAAATTTCTTCTTTTAAGGGTCAGATGTCATTTGTATTATTAGATAGTAAAGATTGGTGTAAAGGTATTTACGAAAAAGGAAATTTGCATTTTGAAAAAATGCCAACAGACTTATCATCAACATGGAAATATTCTCCATGTTTGAGTGATAGAGAAGTTGTCTATGCCTCATTATATGCCCAAGGAAGAAGCATAGATGAAGTATGTCCTTTATCATTAAAGCAAGAGTGGGATTCCAGAAAGCAGAAACTTTCTGCTTTTCATAAATCATTTAAGAAAGCAAAAATTGATTTAAATCAAACATGTTTTTATGACTTAGTTCCACAGCAATTTTTGTTAGAACTTTGCGAAACAAAAACAAAGATAATAGATCACGTTATAGAAACTTTTGAAAAACCAAAAAATTATGATTTGCTACTTGAAACTGAAAAAGTAATAGAACAAATATCTAATCAAAAATTGAACATAGATCTATCTTTGTTACTGCAGGAAGTTCATAAAAACAGGACAAGAACAATCTTGCAAAGGTTGAATAAAGCATCGTTATATATAAAATATAATTTATTCGGCTCTAAAACAGGCAGATTAACAACAAGAACTGGAACTTTTCCTATTTTAAATTTGGATAAAAATTATAAATCAATAATAAAGCCGGTAAATGATTTATTTATCGAATTAGATTTCAATGCAGCAGAAGTTAGAGTTCTATTAGGCCTTAGTGGAGAACAGCAGCCACAAGAAGATATCCACGAATGGAACGCTAAAAGGTTAGGATGTTCAAGAGAAGAAGCTAAAAGAGATATATTTGCATGGCTTTATGGTTCTAGTAAAGTTGAATCATCAAAGTTTGAAAGTTTATTTAATCTTAACAAAATAATGCAATCAAAATATGATGGTGATTATGTAGAAAGTTTATATGGAAGAAAAATAAAATCGGATTCTTTTCATAGTCTAAATTATTTAGTACAAAGTAGCACATCAGAATTGGTATTAGAACAAATGATAAAAATAAATAAAATTTTAAAAAACAAAAAAAGTTTTATAAGTTTTATAGTGCATGATTCAATTGTGATAGATTTATCAAAAGAGGATAAAAGTTTGGTACAGGATTTAGTAGATACTTTTACTAAAACTAAACTAGGAGACTTTCCGGTTAATATTTCAATAGGAAAAGATTATGGAAATTTAAGGAAAATAAAATGTTAATAAGGGACAATGTTGGAAAAACTTTATCTGAAGCACTAAAGAATGTTCAAGATAAAGATTTTGAAATAATAAAATTGCAAACAAATCAAGATTTTTTTGAAGCATTAATTAGCAAAATAAAAAGTGAGATAGAAATTCTAGAAAAAACAAAATCACTAGATAGTTTAGCAGAAATAATAGAGTTAGTTGATTGGATCAATATTTCTCTAGGACTGACAAATGTTTCTAATCTAATAGAAAGTAGAGCAGAAAAATTAGGTTTGTATTGGGAAAAATATTATATTAAAGATAAAATAGGAAAACCTGAATGATAAGCGTGATAGGTATTGGTAATACAGGATGCAAAATAGTAGATATACTTTCTGCATACAATTATTATCACGTATTTAAAATCGATGAAGGTCTAAATATAAAAAAACAAAAAACTGCTGAAGAATATGAAAAGAAATGTCCTTCATTTAAAAAAAATTTTTCATCTTTTTCAGAAAAAGTATGTGTTTTTTTAAACTGTTCTGGAAATATTTCTGGCATTTCACTTAAAGTATTAAAGCAACTTAAAAATAAAGATTTAAATGTAATATGTATTATCACAGATCCATCTCTTTTATCTACGACTGGAAAAATACATCAGAATCTTGTAAAAGGAGTCTTGCAAGAATACGCAAGATCTGGTTTGCTAAAAAAACTCTATTTGATAGATAATCAATGCATAGAATCTTTAATAGGCGACGTTTCTCTTTCAGAATATTATCAAAAAATAAACGAAATAATAGCTTATACATTTCATACTATGATGTTTTTTGAAAACACTAAGCCTCTTCTTTCTTCAAGAGAAGAAAAATCTGATATTTCAAGAATAAGCACATTTGGAATTTTAGATTCTCAAAGAAATAAAAAACTTTTTTATAATATGAAAGAAGTTAGATTTGAAAAATATTATTATTCAAAATCAAAAAATGAAATAGAACAAAATAAAAAAATATTACAACAAATAAAAGAAGATCTTGCAGAAGAAGAAAATATAAGTAAATCTTTTTCTATATTTGAATCTGAAACTCAAGATCAAAATACATACATAGAACTAACAACTCACATAGTTCAGAATTCTGTATGATCAGCTTCGGGTCGCTTGACAAGTTAAACGATCTGTGCTAGAATGCAATGGATCGCAAGATCCCAACAACAACTCGCCCGAGAAGGGTGTAACGGAGAAAAAACAATGGCTATTGATATTAGTAAAATGCGCAACAAATTGAATACCTTGAAAGGTAAAGGTGGACAACTAGC
>Ga0136656_1000136_pt1 | contig 22617 bp, 22 predicted proteins | sample CPBDNA_9_FD_94862 | JGI IMG/M metagenome (GOLD analysis project Ga0136656, IMG submission 94862) | Freshwater to marine salinity gradient microbial communities from Chesapeake Bay, USA - CPBay_Sum_15_0.8_DNA (version 2) | ecosystem: Environmental > Aquatic > Marine > Coastal | place: USA...
AACTTAGAGCATTAGCTGAGGTTTATGCCAGTGATGATGCTAAAGAAAAATTTGAGCATGATTTTATTTCAGCTTGGAATAAAGTTATGAATAATGATCTAATCTAACCAATATTGATCTTAAATAAAAAAGGGGGCTTTGGCCCCCTTTTTTTTAATAATGTGGCGGCTTTTCGTAGTCTATTGGAGGGAAAGATATTTTTTTATCTTTCAATGGATAATTTTTCTTTTTACTTGAATATTTTGACATTACATCAGCAGCATCATCAACCGCAGAAGGAGCTTGAGACTCTTGAATCTTTTCAAGAATATCAGTTTTATTTTGTTTATTTTCCATTGATGCCTATTTTACATAATCTCTTGTGATTTTGATGAATTAGGAATGTTTAGTATCATTCGATAATGAAAACAGCAATTTACCCAGGCTCCTTTGATCCAATTACTTTTGGCCATGTAGATATAGTCGAAAGAGCTGCTGCATTATTTGATAAAGTTATTCTTGGGGTCGCTGAGAGTCAATCTAAAAACCCCTTATTCAGTGTGGAAGAAAGAATTGAGCTTATCTCAGAAATTTTTAAGGATAATTCCAAGATTGAAGTTTTAGGTTATTCAAGAAAGTTGACCGTAGATTTAGCAAGAGATAATAATGCTATTGCAATTATTAGAGGCTTAAGAGCTGTAGCAGATTTTGAATATGAATTTCAATTAGCAACCATGAATCGAAGTCTTGCTCCAGATATCGAAAGTATTTTTTTTACTCCTAAAGATACTTTAATTTATGTTTCATCTAGCTTGGTCAAGGAAATAGCTACATTTGGCGGGGATGTTTCTCGTTTTGTTCCCCCTAATGTTAAAGCTGCTTTACAAAAAAAGGTTTCAGGTTAAATCTGGCATTTACGACAATAGAATGTTGCTCTTTGTGATTGGACAATTCTCTTAATCAATTCTTGTTTACAACTTATACATTTTTTATTTGCACGATCATAGACTGCGAGATCTATTTTGAAGTACCCCTTATTACCATCAGGCTGATAGAAGTCTTGCAAGGTAGTGCCTCCGGCTTTGATAGCTACCTTTAATATTTTTTTGGTTGATGTAACAATCTTATGATGTTCTCTTTTTGTAAGGGTTTTGCTTTTTCTTGTAGGTCTAATTTTGGCATCAAATAGTATTTCATTGGCATAAATATTTCCAATACCAACAACATTATGCTGGTTCATGAGTGCATTTTTTATAGGCGACAAAGATTTTTTAATTTTTTGAAATAAGTATTCTCCATTGAATTCTTCTGACAAGGGTTCAGGACCTAGTTTCTTTAATAAAAAATGTGTACCTGGTTCTTTGATGAAGTGCATTGACCCAAACCTTCTTGGATCATTAAATATTAATTTTCCTCTTTGGAAAATTAACTCAACATGGTCATGCTTTTTATAAAAATTGGATGTTTTATCTGCAATCCTAAGTGTTCCCGTCATACCTAGATGAATCAGTATTTGTAGTTTGCCAATATGAAGTAAAATATATTTTGCTCTTCTGCTAATCCTCTCAACTTTTAGTCCTTCAAGCCTTTTAAAGGCCTTGCGGTCAATTTTCCATCGTAAATTTGGGTTATATATTTCTATAGATTCTATGGTTTGATTTGTGAACTCTTGAATTGCTTGAACTGAGGTTTCAACCTCTGGCAATTCAGGCACTTTTTACCCGAGTAAATTATTTATTTCTATAAGGTTTTCTGGGCTTAGAGTTCCAGCTGCTAGATGCAAGCGAAGTGTTGTAATAAGGTAGTCATACTTTGCATTTGATAGATTTCTTTCAGCACTATAGAGATTTTTTTCAGCTTGCAGTAAATCTACTATATTTCTGGTTCCAACCTCATAACCTACTTTTGTAGCCTCTAGCGCACTTGAGGCTGACACAACGGCTTGTTTTTGAGCCCGAAGATTAGCTACTAATGTAACTACATTTGAGTATTGGCTTCGGACATCTTGAATAACACTCCTTTCGGTAAATAACGCATCCTCTGATGATTTATTTGACTCAGCATATGCTTGCTTTGTTCTTGAGATGACCGCCCCACCTTGAAAAATTGGCATTGAAAGTTGTAAGCTATAAGTATCTCTTTGAGTTTCATCTGGAACCGTGATATCAAAAGCTCCTCCGGTATTTAATCCATCAAAAGCATATTGATTTGTTTCAGATTCAGTTTGCACCCCAACAATATCAACTTTAGGTAAGTGATTTGATGCTACGCTTCTTGCATTATTCTTAGAGGCAAACTTCCTAAGATTTGCGGCTTGAAGTCTGAAGTTATTCTCTACGGCTTTTCTTGCCCATTCTTCCTTAGAAGCAGGAACAGGATTTGTTACATTTAGATCATTCACCAGTCCATCAAGAGAGAGTATTTCTCTTCCTATTAGAGCATTTAATGCTTCTTTTGCTGTATAAACTTCACCCTCAACTCTTGTTCTTGATGCTAGGCTTAAATCAAAAGCTAATTGAGCTTCTTGAACTTCTGTTACTGCTGCAAGTCCAACTTCATATCTTTGCCTTATCTGATCTAGCTGTTTTTCAATAGCTTTTTCTTCTGATCGAGCAGCGCTTAAGTTATCGATAGCACGCAAAACATTGAAATAAAGTTCAGCGGTTCTGACGATTAATGCTTGTTGTGAGTATGCAAAATCAGCTTCTGCTGCATCAGTTAAGAATTTAGACTGTCGATATTTAAACCATGAATCTAATCTTATTAAGGGCTGTGTTAATCGGGCAGATGAGCTGAAGTTATTATACTCATTTTGAAGCTCACCATTTTGATAATATTCATTCCAATTTGTTTGTGCACTGATAGATATATTTGGCAGAAGCCCGGCGCGACCCTGCACCTTAATTTCTTTACCAGCTAAATATGAAAATTCTGCTGATTTATATTGGGGGTCATTTTCCAGCGCATCATTGTAAATATCTAGAAGACTATCTGCAGCTGAGTGGATACTTAGAGCAAGCAGGGATGTGACTAGAATTTTTTTATTCATATAAAATATTAATGTTTACAGTGAACACATTAGACTCTTTTTAGAGGCTAAATGTCAAGCTCTTTATAGGTTTTAATGCTGTTAAGCCTATTTTAGTCTATTGTTAAAAAATCTCCTAAAATCAAACAAATTAATAGCTTTCTTTCAATTGAGTTAGAGTAGAATACTAGTTAAAAGTTCACTACATCAAGGAATAGTAATTGGCTAAAAATTATGATTCAGAGTCGATAGAAGTTCTATCAGGCTTAGATCCAGTCCGAAAAAGACCTGGCATGTATACTGATACTTCGTGCCCAAACCATCTTATTCAAGAAGTCTTAGACAATTCAATTGATGAAGCCCTAGCCGGTTATTGCTCCAAGATAAAAGTAACTCTGCATAAAGAAGGAGTCATTTCAGTTATTGATGATGGTCGAGGTATGCCAGTAGACATTCATCCTGAACACAAGGTTTCTGGTGTAGAGCTGATAATGTGCAAGCTGCATGCTGGAGCAAAATTTTCAGGTGAAGATTATAATTTTTCTGGAGGTTTGCATGGAGTAGGGGTATCTGTTGTCAATGCTCTTTCAAAAAACCTATCTGTAGAAATTAAGCGGGATAGTCATAGGTTTGAAATGACTTTTGAAGGTGGCGAGAAAACTTCAGATCTAAAGAAAGTTGGAGACATAGGCCCTAGAAATACAGGAACCTCAATTAGCTTTGTACCCGATCCACAATATTTTGAAACTATTAAGATTGAAAAAAATACTTTAAAGCATTTGCTTAAAGCTAAAGCAGTATTATGCCCAGGTTTAACTATTGAATATCAAGATGATACGAAGAATGAAAAGTTATCTTGGAATTATGAAAATGGACTAACGTCATATTTATCAGAGTCTTCTGGCGACATTGAATTACTCTTGGAAGAATCAATCTCATGCAGCAAATCAGGAAAAAATAATGCACTTGATTTTGTTCTAAATTGGTCAACAAAACCTGCAAAAAACCTTATGAATGAATCTTATGTGAATCTTATTCCCACAGCTCAAGGGGGATCTCACTTAAATGGATTTAAAGCAGGCCTGTTGGAGTCAGTTAAAGAGTTTTGTGAGTTCAGAAATCTCATACCCAAAGGATTAAAAATAACAGCGGATGATGTAGTGCAACATAGTACGTTTGTTATTTCTTCAAAATTAACAAACCCACAATTTGCTGGCCAAACTAAGGAAAGATTGGATTCAAAGGATCATCAAGCGTTTGTTAATTCCACGACCAAAGATATTCTGAGCATATGGTTTAACCAACATACCGAAGAGGGGGAAAAGTTAGCTGAACTCGCCATTGCATCTGCACAGGCCCGAACAAAAGAAATCAAAGTTGTTGATCGAAAGAAAACATTTCAAGGCCCCGCACTTCCTGGAAAACTTTCAGATTGTAATAGCACAGATTTAAATGAGACTGAGTTATTTTTTGTGGAGGGAGACTCTGCTGGAGGCTCAGCCAAGCAGTCAAGGGAAAGAAAATTTCAAGCCATCATGCCTCTGCGTGGAAAAATTTTGAATACTTGGGACTTGGAAAGCTCTGAAATTATGAAATCTGTTGAAATCAAAGATATAGCTACAGCAATTGGTGTGAATCCAGGTAGCTCTGATATAGATTCTTTAAGATATGGAAAAATTTGTATTTTAGCTGATGCTGATTCCGATGGACTGCATATTGCTACATTGTTATGTGCTCTCTTTCTTCGACATTTCAAACCATTAATTCAAGCTGGGCATATTTTTGTTGCTATGCCCCCTTTGTTCAGAATAGATTGTGCCAAGGAGATCTTTTATGCCCTTGATGAAGATGAAAAAGATTTAATTGTAAAAAAATTAAAAACAAAACCCGGAAAGCCAAAAATAGATATTCAAAGATTTAAAGGCCTTGGAGAAATGAATCCCTCGCAATTGCGTGAAACAGTTATGGATCCTAAAACAAGAAGGTTAGTTCAACTGACTATTACTTCAACCGATAATGTAAATAACATGATGGATTTATTGCTCTCCAAGAAAAATGCAGGAGCAAGAAAAGAGTGGCTTGAAAAACGAGGCAAAATAGTAGCAGTTTAATTATGAATAAGAATCCTAGTTCTATGAGTTTGAAAGAATATGCTGAGGAGTCCTACCTCAACTATTCCATGTATGTCATTTTAGATCGCGCACTTCCTCATATCGGTGATGGCATGAAACCAGTGCAACGCAGGATTCTCTACGCAATGAGTGAGTTAGGCCTGAATGCTGGCTCAAAGTATAAAAAATCTGCTAGAACTGTAGGAGACGTAATAGGTAAATTTCATCCTCATGGAGACAGCGCAGCTTATGAAGCGATGGTCCTCATGGCACAAAATTTTTCATTTAGATATCCGCTGGTGGATGGGCAGGGAAACTGGGGCACTCAAGATGATCCTAAATCATTTGCTGCAATGCGATACACAGAATCGAAACTTACAGGTTTTGCTGATTTACTTCTTTCTGAATTAAAGCTTGGAACCGTTGATTGGCAGCCTAATTTTGATGGGTCCCTACTTGAGCCAACAATTTTGCCAGCAAAGATACCGAGCATTCTTCTTAATGGTACTACAGGTATTGCTGTTGGCATGGCAACCGATATTCCATCTCACAATATAAATGAAGTTTTAGATGCATGTATACATTTACTAGATAATCCAAAGTCTACAACAAAAGATTTACTAAAATTTATTCAAGGCCCTGATTTTAGTAATTCAGCACCAATTATTGTTTCTCCTGAAGAGCTTCTGGAGATTTATGATACTGGAAGAGGTGGATTTAAGATCAGGGCTCAATGGGATACTGAGGGTAATGATATTGTTGTTAGAGCTTTACCTCATCAAGCTTCTGGTTCAAAAATTCTTGAACAAATTGCTGATCAAATGCAAAAGAAAAAGCTTCCCATGGTCATTGATTTGAGGGATGAGGGAGATCACAAAGAGCCAGTCAGACTGGTGATATCTTTGAAATCTAATCGCGTAGATGCAACAGAAGTCATGAATCATCTTTTTGCAACCACAGATTTGCAAAAGAACTATCGTGCAAACATGAATCTAATTAGTCTAAAAGGATCTCCCAGAGTATTTGCTCTGAGAGACCTCATTGCTGAGTGGCTTAATTTTAGGCAACAAACTGTAATGAGAAAACTCGAACACAGATTAGATCAAGTGCACGATAGAATTCATATCTTAGAGGGCTTATTAATTGTTTATCTAGATCTAGACAAAGTTATAAATATTATAAGAAATAGCGATGATCCAAAAAAAGAATTGATGAAGGCTTTTAAGATTTCTGAGATACAAACAAATGCAATTTTAGAAATTCGGCTGAGACAATTAGCTAAGTTAGAACAAATTAAGCTTGAAGATGAAAAGGGCTCTTTAGAAACCGAACGATCTGAGCTTGAAAAAATCATTAAGTCAAAGGCTAGGTTAAAAACATACATTAAAAATGAGCTTATAGAGATTAAAGAAAAGTTTGGAGATGATAGAAATTCACCAATTGAGTCTTCATCAGATGCCAGAGCATTTTCTGAAGAAGAAGTGGTGACATCAGAAGCGGTTACTGTAATTCTCTCTAAAGCAGGTTGGATAAGATCAGCTAAGGGCCACGATATTGATCCAACAAATCTTACCTACAGAGGGGATGATCAGTTGCAACATTTCGCTAAAGGTAGAAACAATCAAACTGCTGTTTTTTTTGATTCAGGTGGTAAGGCATTTTCACTTCCCGCCCACTCATTGCCATCTGCAAGAGGAATGGGCGAGCCTTTAACTGGAAGAGTGGTTGCTGAATCAGGCGTTACATTTGAGGGCGTTGCTATTGGAATTGATGAATCTCAGATCTTAATTGCTAATTCGGCAGGCTTTGGTTTTATCAGTCAATTATCCAACGCTATTTCAAATCAAAAAAAAGGAAAACAATTTATGAAAACTCCTGAGGGAGCCAGCGTTATTTCCCCAGTTGCAATCAATGAAAATCATAAATTTGTTGCCGCAACATTTTCCTCGCAGGATAACAAAGGCAAGGTAAGCAACAAATTGTTAATTTTCCCTATAGAAGAATTACCTGTTCTTCCCAGAGGCAAGGGAAATAAACTGATAAGTATTTCAACCAAAGCTTTCAAAGATAAAACCGAGTTTATGATGGACGTTTGTTGTCTCGCAGAAGACAGTAAACTTCACATTCATCATGAAGGAAAAACTGGCGGAAAAACATGGACCCTTAAAGATTTAGAGGAGTATATTTCTTCAAGAGCCAAGCGTGGGCGCGTATTACCTACTGGGTATAATGGAAGGATTATGCTCGAAGAAATATCGAAATCTAGCGAAGCTGCTCCTGAATAGCGCTTCTTAATATTTTTAAACCTTTCAATATTACTTCATCTTCAATAATCAGGCTTGGCGCGATACGAATGGTATGGTTGTTAGCTTTTAAAATCATCAACCCTTTTGCATAGCAGGCTTTCATTACAGTATCCAGATTAAGGGTATCAGTTACATTTAATTTACACCCTATCCATAAACCCGAGCTTCTTATCGCGCTAAAGCATTTAAATTCTTTATTAATATTTTTGAGCTCTTTTAAAAATAACTTTTCTTTTTTCTTGACCCCATTAAGCAATGATTTTTTAGATAGCATGAGCATCACTTGCTCAGCCACAGCACAAGCCAGTGGATTTCCTCCAAAGGTAGATCCATGTGAACCAAGTTGCATGCATTCGGCAATTTTTGTAGATGTTAGTATTGCGCCTATAGGAATTCCTCCCCCAATGCCTTTGGCACAGCACATGATATCTGGCTTGATGTTAAATTGTTCATAGGCAAAAAGGGTTCCAGTTCTTCCTGCTCCTGATTGAACCTCATCAACAATAATCAGGGCATTATTTTGTTTAGCTAGCCTTTTGATCTTTTGAATAAAATCCCTCTTTGCTTTAATTATGCCTGCCTCTCCTTGAACAAGTTCTATGATTACTGCGGCAGTTTTTTTTGTTATTACTTTTTCTAGGTTTTTTAATTCATTAAATGGATGATGTCTGATTCCTTCAGGCATAGGCCCAAATCCTTCCACAAACCTATCAGACCCATTGAGAGCAATGGTCATCATTGTTCGCCCATGAAAAGCATCGGAAAATGAAACGATTTCATTCTTCTTTTTGCTAATATTAGTGTAAGCATATTTTCGTGCTGTTTTGATCGCGCCCTCAACGGCCTCAGCTCCAGAATTAGAAAAAAAGACTTTTTCAGCAAATGTATGTTTGCAGAAAATTTTAGCCAATCTAAGTGCTGGCTCATTGGTAAGTAAATTCGAGAGATGCCAAATTTTCTTAGATTGATTTACCAACGCTTTATTTAGGGCTGGATGGCAATGCCCCAAGCTAGAAACTGCAATTCCAGATGCAAAATCTATATATTTTTTATTTTTATCGTCCCAGACCCAAGACCCCTTTGCCTTCGAAGGAATAAACTCTGCCGGTTGGTATGTCGGCATCATATATCGGTTAAAATCTTTTCTAGTGACCATTTAAACTATTTTAATATGATTAGGGTTCAAGAAACTACAGAAAATAATTTTTTAATTGAGATTTCACCTAATTATTCATTGAGGGGATGGAGTCGAGTCATTTTTTTAGGCAGCATAGCTTTTATTTGTTTAGCTATAGGAGTTTTTTTTCTCATCATGGGTGCTGGATTGATTCTTCCGTTTGCAGGTTTAGAAGTCATCATTGTTTTTATTTGTTTTTATCTTAGTTTCCGCTGGAGTCAGCAAAAAGAGATAATTTATCTCTCAAATGAAATAATTAAATTAGAGCGGGGTAGATTAATCAAAGAAAGGAGCTGGGAAGAGTTTAGAACTTTTGTGGTTCTCGAGGTTAAGACTGATCACCGAAATTTAAATCAATTGTGCTTTCAATCTAAAGGGAAAAGGTTTTACTTTGGATCTTTTTTGAATGAAGAGGATAAGCTTATCCTTAAAAATGAATTAAAAAGAATCATCAATCAGCTAAATGCCCTATCTCCAGGCCTTTAATTTTTTGGGAACCATCTCCATTTTGCCAGCTTGATAGTTAATCGTTGTAAGATCTTCATTTTTACCTTTAATCAGAGGCTGAAAATATCTTCGGGCTCTTTTCGTCATCCCCATTCCATCTGGCGAGATAAATCCAGCTGGAAGTTTTTTTTCAACATTTGCAATTTTTGTTAATGGCGCTGGAACAACCTCCCATCGATAGGGTGAAGAGCTTATACGTTTAATAACTGGCATAACTCCATTTAACCCTTTTACAGCGTATTGAACTGCTTTTTTACCCACTTCACAGGCATGAGCTCTATCTACTCCTGATGATAGATGACTTGCACTTCTTTGAAGATAGTCAGCAACAGCCCAATGATTTTTTAATTTTAATTTCTTATTAACCAACTCTGCCAATCGAGGGGCTACACCCCCAAGTTGGCTATGACCAAATGCATCTTTCGAATCTGATTCAGCTAAAAATTTTCCTTTGGAGTTTTTAATACCCTCTGATGCGACAATTACACAAAAACCATGTTTTTTTACTGTCTCTCTAACTTTAGCTAAGAACTTATTTTGATTAAATGTTACCTCAGGTAACAAGATTATATGAGGTGCTCCTGGGTGACTATCTTGAGCTAAGCAGCTTGACCCAGCTATCCAGCCTGCATGCCTTCCCATAACTTCAAGAATAAAAACTTTTGTAGAACTTTCATACATTGATTCAACATCAAGTGCTGCTTCAATGGTGGAGGTGATGACATACTTAGCAACTGATCCAAATCCTGGACAGCAGTCTGTAACTGCAAGATCATTATCTACAGTTTTCGGTATAGCAATACATTGAAGAGGGTAATTGAGTTTATTACTGATCTGAGAAATTTTTAAAGCAGTGTCTGCAGAATCATTTCCGCCATTATAAAAAAAATAACCAATATTATGAGCCTTAAAAACTTCAATCAATCTTTCATATTCTTTGAGATTATCCTCGATACTTTTAAGCTTGTATCGGCATGATCCAAATACTCCACCAGGTCTGAATTGCAAGCTTTCAATAAATTTTTTAGACTCTTTGGAAGTATCTATTAGCTCTTCTCTTAAAGCCCCCAAGATTCCATTTTTACCTGCATAAATTTTACCTATCTTTGCAGATTTTCTTGCTTCTAATATTACGGCACTAGCAGAGGCATTGATTACAGATGTCACGCCACCAGATTGAGCATAAAAAGCATTTTTTTTCATTAGTTTATAAATTAATTAATTTGGTCTATGGTAACAAATGTTACAGACAAATATTTAAAAATGAAAATTCATATATTAGGCATTTGTGGCACTTTTATGGGAGGCCTTGCGCAAATTCTTGTTGAAAAGGGCCATACAGTTACTGGGAGCGATAAGCAGTTTTACCCTCCGATGTCTGATCAACTTGAATCGCTTGGCATCAAAATGATAGAAGGCTATAAAGAATCTGATTTACCACACGCTGATCTATACGTAATAGGCAATGCACTGAGCAGGGGAAATCCTTCTGTTGAATATATTTTAAATCATAGGCTTGAGTACAGCTCTGGTCCTAAAATTCTCGGGGAGATGATTCGCGATCGAACAGTAATTGCTGTATCGGGGACTCACGGGAAAACTTCAACATCTTTTTTGATATGTGAAATCTTTCAATCTCAAGGTATTGATGTTGGATTTTTGGTTGGTGGTGTGAGTGATTCATTTGATAATTCTGCCCGCCTAGGCTCTTCAGAATACTTTGTAATTGAAGCAGATGAATATGATTCAGCTTTTTTTGATAAGCGCTCAAAATTTATTCATTATCATCCAAACACTTTCATCATAAATAACATTGAATTTGATCATGCGGATATATTTAATGATTTATCTGATATCTTGAAGCAATTTCATCATGCAGTCAGAACAGTGCCAGCAAATGGCCATATTATTTTTCATGATGGTGATAAAAATATTGCTGATCTAATAGATATGGGATGCTGGTCAAAAAAACATCAACTTGGAAGTAAGAAAAATATCCAACTTTTAATTGAGGAAGGTGTAATTAAGTTTGAAGATCAGCAATTTAATATTGCTGATCTTCCTATGCATGGAAAGCATAATTTAAGCAATGTCATTATTGCTATGTATGCAACTTCACTTCATGGCATCGATCCCAAGGATTCATTCCTTTCTCTAAAAAATTCAAAGGGCGTAAAAAGGAGATTTGAAACTGTGTTCCAGAATGATGACAAGATAGTGATTGATGATTTCGCACATCATCCCACAGCAATCTCGCATACCGTTGAAGCAGCTACAAATCATTTTCCTGCCCAAAGAATACTTGGCATCATTGAATTGGCATCAAATACAATGTCGCAGGGACATCATGGCAAAGATCTGTATAAGAGTGCTTCAGGTCTTGAGAAAGTTTACTGGCTAAATGTCTCTAGTAAAAAAAATATGGAATTTGAGTATGATTCAATTAAGCTGCTTATTTCAGACTTAAAAAAAGACATAGAAAATTTTGATGTTATTCTAATTATGAGTAATAAGGATAGTAAAAAAATATCGGAGCCAATCATTGACCTCATTAAAACCAAATAAACTTCCAGTTTTCCCCTTGGGATTGGTTGTTTTGCCTGGCACCATACAAACACTTCAAATCTTTGAACCAAGATACCTCTCAATGGTAAAAAATTGTATGAATACCGATACTGGTTTTGTAATTACTTTAAGCAAAAGCAATCAATCTGGTGAAGCCTTTATGTCACAAGGAACTTTTGTTGAAATAATCGATTTTAATCAATTACCCAATGGATTGTTGGGCATTACTGTTCAAGGATCTCAAAAAGTATCTATTAGATCTGTTGAACAATTGGAGTCAGGGCTTCATTATGCTTCGATCACTCCAATTACTGAACCCGCTGTAGATGATCAAGCGGTCTTGGCTCAATTTCCAGAGTTAATCAATGTACTTAGCCAACTTAAAGAACACCCTCACGTAAAATCTTTGCCCTTGGAAATTGATCTTTTATCTGCTGAATCTGTGAGCTATCAGCTGGCGGGATTAATTCCTCTTACTCCAATGCAAAAACAGGCTTTGCTTGAGGCATTTGATGCAACCCAGCGAATGAATATTCTTGCAAAATTAATTAACAAAATTACTGAAAATTCAGCTTAAATTTTTAGTAATTGCTTGCCTTTATTCTCTCCAGTAAAGAGTCTATTAAGAGTTTGCGGGCAGTTTTCAATCCCTTCTTGAATATCTTCTCTATGTTTGAGTTTTCCTTCCATCACCCAAGTTGCAATATCTTCTAAAGCTTGTTGTGAGTGAGGTAAATAATCTAGCACTAAGAATCCTTGCATCGTTGCTCGCTTAATAATTAAAGAAAATAAATTGTTAGGTCCATCTGGCGGTCTGGTTGCATCATACCCAGATGAGATTCCTCCACACAAAAGAATTCGAGCATTTATATTAATTAAATAAAGCACAGTTTCTAATATATCTCCACCCACATTGTCAAAATAAATGTCGATTCCATTTTTAGCTACCCTCGATAATTCTTCATGAACATTGGAGTTTTTGTAGTCAATCACATCATCTGCACCAACTTCTTTTAGCCAATCACATTTTTCCTTACCACCTGCTATCCCTATGACATGACAGCCTTTTAGTTTAGCAAGCTGAACTACCACTGATCCTGTTGCACCTGCAGCTCCTGAGACCAAAACAGTTTCACCTGGCTTTGGATCACCAAGCTCTATTAACCCATAGTAGGCAGTTATACCTGTTGTACCCATTACATTTAACATCGTTGGAATGGGAAGAAGATCGGGAACCACTCTAAACCTATCATCAGCCTCAGGTTTAGTGATGCAATGAGTTTGCCACCCAACAAAACCAAATGTTAAATCACCAACTTGGTAATCTGAATTATTAGATTTTAGCACTCTCCCCATACCACCCGATCTAACAACCTCACCTATCTGAACAGGTGGAAGATATCCAGGCACATCATTCAACCAGCCTCTTTGAGTTGGATCAAATGAAAGATACATATTTTCAAGCAGAATCTCACCCTCTTTAATTTGAGGAAGAGTTTCTGTTACAAGTTCAAAATCCGAGTCTTTGACGAGCCCACTTGGCCTTTCCTTTAAAATCCATTTTTTATTTTCAATCCCCATACTTCCTCCTGAATTCATATAATTTAAAACTATACAACTTATAGCATGCCCCAAGTCAAGTTATTAAATTTATAAATTAATTGAGTTAATGCTCATTATTTCTTTTTAGCAGCGGTTTATTTGCTTTAACTCTTATCCAGTTTAAAGCCCTAAAAACAGAAGGCACTGCTACAAGTTTTTGCTCTAGTTTATATTTTCCTGGATAGTTAATTAATAATAGCCCCGTCACAATTGTAAGTAGCCCTTGCCCTGGTAAAACTAGCATTAATAAGCCCCCCATAATAAGAGAGTAACCAATGATGTTTTTGCTAAACAATACTGCCAATTTTAGAATTGGTTTTTGCCTCAGCCATTTTGAAGGCTTCCTTTTCGATGATAGAAAATAATCCTCGGGCATCTGAGCTACAAACCAGCTAATACCTAAAATACTTATTATAAATATAAGAATAGAGGATGCCCCTAAGCCTATCAATAATGCTGGATGATCAGAAAACCAAAGGATGATAGAGTTTATAGAATTCATTTGTCTATCTTAATCAAAAGATTGGCTGAGAGAATAAACAAATTAGAAATATTTAATAGATTTATTCATTTAAGTTAGATATTCTGCTTACTAAGCTTGGACGTAAAATTAAAATTAATTCAACCAACCTCAATATGCATCTTATGGTGAACCGCTGCTATGAAAAATCTTGATTTAAAAATAATATGCTGCGAAGTGCTGGAGGACCTAAAGGCTCAAAACATTCTTGTTTTAGATATTAGAGATATCTCAGGTTTTGCTGATTGGTTTATCATAGCCACGGCTTCTTCTTCAAGAAATGCAAAAGCAATTTCCAATAAACTTATCGAGTCCATAAAATCTCACCAACAGCATCTAGTGGGGATTGAAGGTCAGGAGGACTCAGAATGGATTTTGGTCGATTGTGGAGATGTTGTCGTGAATATTATGCAACAAGAAACTCGTGAATTTTATGATTTAGAAAGTTTATGGGGTGAAAAGACGCTTGCTTCTGCATGATGAAATGCAAAATCATCAGCATTACTCACAAACCTTCTGATTGGGAAAAACAGGCACTTCAATTTTATTCCAAGCAGTTACCCAATCATTTTCAAATCTCCTATGCTGAGGTCAAACCATTCACTTCAAATTCAATGGATGTAACTTCTTCAATAGAGGCCGAGGCTGCTGAGGTTTTGAAGCATGTTGATAAGAATGCATATGTTATTCTCTGGGATAGGCAGGGAAAAAAAATTAATAGCCTTGGTTTTGCAAATCTCTTACAGGATCAAATGGATTCTGGTAATAATATTAATTTTATTATTGGTGGCTCCCATGGCTCATCCGAGCTACTTTTTGAATCTTCGCAATTAATTTTATCAGCCTCTGAATTAACTTTTCCTCATAGACTTTTTAAAATATTTTTAATAGAGCAAATTTATAGAGCCAGTACAATTCATAGAAATCATCCATATCATAAATAATGATTTTTGAAGAAAGACAAGTTGAAAAGAATAATTTCTCTGTAAGAGCAGCCTTGCTTTTTGGTCTTATGGTCTTGGGTCTAATAGCTGTTCTTGTTCAAGTTTTTGCTTTGCAAGTCTCCGGGTATTCAGATTATCAACTTGCTGCATTGAACAATAAAAATTATGCAGTGCCTGTGCAGTCACTTCGGGGAGAGATTTATGATAGAAATGGAAATGTTCTAGTAAAAAATCAACCAACTTATGATTTAATCACTCGTCCCAATCTAATCGTTGATATAGATTCTTTTATAGAAAAAATTAAGCCAGTGATTTCACTCTCTGAAAAGGAGATATCAAGGTACAAAAAACTCCAAAAAGATAAAGCATTTGCAAACAAGGAGCTAGTTTTAAAAAAAGATCTTTCTGCTGAAGAAATTTCTAGGTTTCAGGTAAGAAGTTTTAATTTTCAGAATGCTTTTATAGCGCAACGATTCAGAAGAGTTAGTGATTACCCAAATATCTTTTCTCATGTTTTGGGGTATACCTCAAGGATTGATAGCGACTTTGAATCAATGCCAGAAATTCCTAGAAGTCATTGGAAAGATGTAGAGCTGAATTATGCTCATGGACTGATTAAAGGTCAGTCAGGATTGGAAGAGGAATATGAAGATCATTTGAGAGGTCGGCATGGCCAAAGAATTTTTGAAATGAATGCCAGAGGTCAATTGATTAAATCATTATCTTTTACTCAGCCAAAAAAAGGGCTCGACTTATATACCCATTTGGATATTGGTGCTCAAAAAAGTGCAGCTAAATTTCTCGGCAATAGAAAAGGTGCGGTTGTTGCTATAGATCTAGAATCTGGTGGCATTAATGTTTTATATAGCTCTCCAACATACTCTATCAATGAGCTATCAAATGGGATGAGTGAAAATAACTTTCAAACTTTAATTAATAATTCTGACAAACCTTTTTTTAACAGAGCTGTTCAAGGAAGATACCCGCCTGCTTCAACAATTAAGCCTGCAATTGGTATGTATGGGTTATCAAATAATATTGTGAACTGGGATTTTGAGATAGAAGATCCTGGATTTTTTACTCTACCAGAAACAGGAAGAGTTTTTAGAGGATGGAGAAAGGGCGGTCATGGCAAAGTAAACATGCATAAGGCATTTTTAGTCAGCTCAAATACTTACTTTACCTCTCTTGCCTATCAAGCAGATATCGTAGATTTATCTAATTATTTATCCAGTTTTGGCTTTGGTAAAAAAGTTTGCAAAGATTGTTTTGCAGAAGACCCAGCTTTTGTTCCCTCTCCTGAGTGGAAATACAGCATAATGAATAAAGGCTGGGTGAAGGGAGATACAGTTAATTTAGGTATAGGGCAGGGGTATTTAGTCTCAACCCCAATGCAGCTAGCTAACTATGCAGCTATTCTTGCTACTAAAGGGCATTATATTCAACCCTCTCTTGCTAGTGTAGACAACCAAAAAAAATCATTAAAAATCTGGCAAGACGAAAAAATAAGTAATTCTGATTGGAAAAAAATGCATGAAGCTTTACTTGGAGTGATCGAGAGCGATTATGGAACTGCCAGAAGCATACGGAATCTAAAAGAATTTCAAGTGGCTGGAAAATCAGGAACAGCTGAACTTGTAAGCCTCGATAGTAAGGAGGCTTACCAAGATGTAAGAACCTCAGAATTATTAAGGGATCATTCAATTATCATTGCTTTTGGTCCAATGCCAAATCCCAGATACGCAGTTTCAGTGGTAATTGAAAATGGTGAAAGTGGTGGAGCAGTTGCTGGACCAGTTGCAATTGAGGTTTTAAAGAGCTTAATAAATGAATAAATCACTGCAAAAAATATATTTCGATCCTTATTTATTTTTTAGCCTTTTTTTACTGTCTACCCTTGGGCTATTTTTTTTATTTTCTGCTTCAAATATGGATACAAGCATCGTTTTAAAACAATTTATATATATTGTTGCAGGATTCATTCTCATGATTACCATCAGCCAACTTGATCCTGACATATTCAGAAGGAACGCAGTTTTATTTTTGACCTTTTCATTTTTATTATTGGGTATTACTTACCTGTTTGGACCTGAAATTAATGGAGCTCAAAGATGGATTAGGCTAGGCCCTTTTTCATTTCAATCCTCAGAATTTTTAAAACTTGCTGTACCAATCTTCTTGGCTAATTTTTTATTTGACAAAAAGCTACCAATACAAAAAAAGGAAATTGGTATTAGTTTGCTCGTTATTGTTTGTTGTTTTTTATTTGTTTTTAGGCAGCCAGACCTTGGAACAGCACTAATTATTGCTTTCTCTGGATTGTTTGTTCTTTTTCTCTCAGGTTTAAGCTGGACTTTTATTGGTGGATCATTTGTATTATTGGTTGTCAGTTCACCATTTATATGGAATATTATTTTACAGCCCTTCCAACGCCAAAGAATTGCAACTTTTTTTAATCCAGAATCAGATCCATTTGGCGCGAGTTGGAATATTATTCAATCTAAAGTTGCAATTGGTTCAGGAGGATTATTGGGGAAGGGTTTTGGAGAAGGGTCGCAGACACACTTAAACTTTCTTCCAGAAACAGAAACTGATTTTATTTTTTCTGTTATTGGAGAGGAGTTTGGGTTTCTTGGAGTGCTATTGTTGCTAAGCATATACTTATTTATATTATTGAGGTGTCTGTACCTAGCATTAAGTGCAAGAGATAGATTTTGCAGATTAGTTATTGGAGGGCTGAGTCTTACTTTTGCAGCTAATTTAATTATAAATTTATGTATGGTTGTAGGCTTGCTACCAGTTGTTGGTATGCCTATGCCATTTATTAGCAAGGGAGGCTCTTCCTTGATTTCATTATTTCTTGCTTTTGGCATAATTGTGTCTATGGGAACACATAAAAAATTTTTACCACAATGAGATTTCTTTTCATACTCGCTCTTTTATTTACAAACTATATATTTGCTGATTATTCTAAGCATCCAGAGGCACAAGATGTCATTAACACCCTCGTAAAGGAACATGGATTTGATGAAAGCTATCTTGTAAAGACCCTTCAAACAGCAAAGAAACAAGAGCAAATCCTAAAATCAATGTCATCTCCGGCAGAATTTACATGGACGTGGGACAGATACAAAAAACTTTTCTTAGAAAAACAGCGCATCTCTAATGGTAAAAAATTTATAAAAGAGAACTTTGATTTATTTCAGCAAGTGGAGAATGATTTCGGAGTGCCCAAAGAAATTATTACTTCAATTCTAGGAGTAGAAACTAGGTATGGAAAGATTCAAGGGAGCTATAGAGTATTGGATAGCTTAGCAACGCTTGGTTTTGATTTTCCCAGAAGATCAAAATTCTTTAAAAGTGAGCTGATTCAATTCTTTCTTCTTGCAAGGGAAAATAATTTAGATATTAATTCTATTCAAGGATCATATGCTGGGGCTATGGGCTATGGTCAATTTATTTCATCCAGTTACAGGGCATATGCAGTAGATTATGATGGCGATGGATATGCTGATTTATTTAATTCAGTCCCTGATGCTGTAGCGAGCATTGCCAATTATCTTCAAAAACATGGTTGGAGAAGAGATGGCAATATAGTTAGAGAAGTTGAGATGAATCAAGTGAATAAAACATACCAACATCAATCCAATGTGAGTAAATTTATACCCCTTCAATTTACTGAAGGGCTTGAAGAAAAATATATTATAAAAAATGGGGACAGTTTATTATCTATTGCAATCAATAATGGTCTTGAATTAAAGCAGCTCATGACTATCAATAATATTAAAGATAAAAATCTCATTAGAAGTGGACAAACCATCATCTTAAACAAACCCAAGGATCTATATTTTATTGGTGATGATAATTTTATTGCGATTACTAAATATAACCGTAGTCATTTTTACGCTAAAGCCGTGTATGATTTATCATTAGAATTTAAGTAAAGTTTTATGAAAAAAATAATTTGTCTTCTAATACTTGTTTCCCTAAACATAGATGGGATTGCTCAGTCTATGGTGCCAAAGGCGCCAAAATTAAACTTAGATAGTTACATCTTGATCGAAGCCAGCACAAATACGGTGATAGCTGAATTTAATGCTGATAATCAAATTTCTCCCGCAAGCATGACGAAAGTTATGAGTGGATATGTGATAGCGGATCAGATAGCTTCTGGGGCTGTCAGCCTAGATGATAAAGTTTTAATCAGTGAAAAAGCCTGGAAAACAGGTGGTTCTAAAATGTTTATTGAGGCTGGAAAAAGAGTGTCAGTTCAAGACTTACTCTCTGGAATTGTTATTCAATCTGGAAACGATGCTACCGTTGCAATGGCTGAGTATGTTGCAGGCTCTGAAGAAGGCTTTGTTGATTTTATGAATGCTTATGCATCTGAATTGGGATTGAGCAATACCTTGTTTCAAAATGCTGTTGGATGGACAGATCCCAATCACTTTTCATCAGCCAGAGATCTTGCTAACTTAACACAAGCACTAATAAATAATTTTCCTGATCACTATGCTACATATAAAGAAAAAGAATTCACATTCAGTGGCATTCGACAACTCAATCGCAATGGTCTTTTGTGGAGAGATGACACTGTTGATGGTGTCAAAACAGGTCACACTGAATCTGCTGGCTATTGTTTAATTTCTTCGGCTAAGCGTAATGATATGAGATTAATTGCAGTGGTAGCTGGCAGCCCCTCTGAAAGTGAAAGATTAACTTCATCCCAAAGACTATTGGAGTATGGATTTAGGTTTTTTGCCACACAAAAATTAATTACAAAAGATTCCGAGATCACTGCTGCTAAGGTTTGGGGAGGAAAAATGGATGAAGTTGCTTTGGGTACAAATGAAGATATTTTATTAACCTTGCCTCGATCAGATTTCAAAAATATAAAAGCAAACTATAAATTTAAAAATTATATTCAAGCTCCCGTATCCAAGGGCGACGTAATAGGCGAAGTTGAGTTTATTTCTAATGATCTAGTGGTTCTTTCGACTCCACTTGTAGCCATTGAATCTGTAAAGGCAAAAGGTTTCTTTGGAAGAATCTGGGCTCGAATACTATTTTGGATTAAGAGCTTATTCTCTATTGGTCAAAATGACTAATATTCCTGCGATATATCAGGGTAAATTAAATACACTCGATCAAATCAAGGTATCGCCACTATCTAGAGCTTACACTTTTTCAGATAGCATCTATGAAGTTATTCCATATTTTTCAGGAAGACCTTTGTGCTTTAAAGAGCACCTAGCTCGAATGACCCAAAGCACTAATCTTATGAGTTTAAATGTCAATTTTGAGAGCGCAATCAATGATATTCAAATGCTTGCTGCTACTTTAAGCAATCAAGATGGATACGTTTATTACCAAATATCTAGAGGTGTTGACCCAATTAGATCACATATTTTTCAAGATGATCTTGAGATAGAAAGGTTTGGTTATGCGATGCCTACAAGCTTCGCATCTGATCCGATCAGTGCCATGTTATGTGATGATGAGAGGTGGGGGAAATGCAACATTAAATCCACATCTTTGCTAGGTAATATCTTGGCCATGAATAAGGCTAAGTTGCAGGGTTGCCAAGAAGTTGTAATGCACAGAGGCGGCTTTATGACTGAAGCAGGAGCAAGCAATGTATTTTATTTTGATTCTAACGGATCAGTTAGAACTTCATCTTTGTCTGAAAATATTCTTCCCGGTATTACAAGAGAGATTTTAATTACAGCACTTCAAGACACTCCTTATTCTGTAAAAGAGGGCAGCTGCGCTATTTCAGATTTTAATAACTCTCCTTGTATTTGGTTAACCAGTTCAACTAAAGGCATGCTGCCTTTGATCAACTTGAATGGAACTGAGTATAAGCTAGAAGAGAATTACCAAGGATATCGTGAAGTTGAGGAGCTTTTTAATTCTGCTGTGCGGTTGCATCTTGAAGCTTCAGAATAACTCTTTCAATCTGATCCCAAGTCTCTGCTTTCATTAAACCTTTATTGATTAGATCAACATTAAGTATCTCTTCATTTAAACTTAAGAATTCTCTTGCCGACGCTGATTGAATTAGATTTAAGTATAGATTGATTTTGGATGACCATACTCCGCTATTAACTAGTGCAGATTTTTTATTTGAAGCCTTGAGTGATTCTAGACAGGCGTTGATCACTTTGGCAATTACCCAAATAACTGGAGCAGAGTTCTGGCGATCATGCTCTTTCATGAAATTGATCGTCTTAAGAGCTTTTTTAAAGTCTCTATTGATTAATAAATCCTCAAGCTCAAATACACTGATCCCAGATCCAAAGATTATGTGATCAGTTTTCTCTTCACTGAAATCATCTTTATTTAAAAAAAGGAGCTTGAGAAAAGAAACTTCATTTTTTTGACCCAGAAGATTTGCTTCATTGTTTTGAAAAATTGAGCCTCCAAATTTTGGAAGTAACTCTTTTGGTAAAAAGCTTAATTGTCTTTTAAGCCAGATTTTTTCTTCCATTATTTTGAGTTTGCTGCAATTAATAATGAGACCATTAGCATCAAGGTTTTTAATCCATGTTCCACTTGTCGGAGTTTTTTCAATGCTAGATTCAATGATTAACGCAACATTAGGAGATTTAAATATTTCTTCACTTTCAAGAAGGGACTTTATTTTTTCAGGAAATTTTCCTGAAGTATGTTTGATATGAATTATTAGATTTTCTTGAAACAAGGAACCACCAATATTTTTTGACACTATTTCATGCAAGCTCTCTAATTCATCTTGTGATATGGATATCTTCTCGCTGAAACCAGCATTTTTTAATTTTTTGAAAATCTGCTCAACAACTTCTTGTTTTAATATAAGCTCGCCACCGGTGATCAGAAAATATTTGTAATCTTTGGGATCAGAAAAATTTAGAAAATTAACTTTCAATTAGCCAATACTCCTCAACCAGATATTCTAGTAACAAAAATTCTAAATCCTCAATAATCTTATTCTGAGCGTTTATTTCTGCCTGTGCATTATTTTCATTCACTGGGATCCAGCTTGAAACTTGAAGAGTATTAATTTGGTTAGAGGAGGTATTTGTGAAGTTATATTTAAGCTCGCCAATAATTTCTATTTGTTTTGCTCTGGCCGAAGAGCCTTCATAAAAATTCCTTTTTTTAAATTGTAGATTTAATATTTTAAGACCTAGATGCTCGCTAGATGGATCTTGGTTAAAAAATTTCTTTGCTTTTTGTTTAAATGAATTTTCGATACCCAATCCAAATTCAATTTGGTTTAGATATATCTTACGCTCTTCTACCCAGTTGAACTGACAATTTGAAATTAAGAAACAAGTTATCAGTATCGATAAATGCTTCTTAAATTTATTTTGCTCCATCAAAGAAATCTTCAAACCCGGATGGGGCATGTCTTCCAACTACTAAGTTCTCTAGCATCCCGATACCTTTTTGAGAGCCTAATGTTGCTTTAGCAATTTGATGAGTATGAAAAAATGTATAGTCTCCCGGGTCAATTTCTGATAAATCCCAAACTTCATATCCTGTTTCGCATTCACCTTTCCAAATTCCATGCTTCCATTTATCATGCTGATAGCCGATGCCTTTGCAGAAAAATATAGGGCCCATTGTTTCTAACTGAAGATCAAATTTCTCTTTATTTTCCAGCATGCCTGAAATTTTTGCTCCTGTGGCCCAGCGAGATCCTTTCTGCCAATTAACAGAGTGATGAAGAGAGTGGATAGTTTCAACTTCAATTTCAGATGGAACGGAGGACATGTCTTCATATAGAGGTAATTTATGCCCAGAAATCTGTGTTGTATTGCCATCTCGATCTTCAAATGTTCCAAACTGTGTGCAGAAGTTATTAAAATGTACAGGAGCCCAGCACCAATAAAC
>Ga0136656_1000137_pt1 | contig 22486 bp, 28 predicted proteins | sample CPBDNA_9_FD_94862 | JGI IMG/M metagenome (GOLD analysis project Ga0136656, IMG submission 94862) | Freshwater to marine salinity gradient microbial communities from Chesapeake Bay, USA - CPBay_Sum_15_0.8_DNA (version 2) | ecosystem: Environmental > Aquatic > Marine > Coastal | place: USA...
CAGGTTGGATAGATTATATAAGTTTTATTAAACCTTGGACTGATTACGAATCTACTCAAATTCTTCTTTATTCAGTATTAGCTAAAGATTAACCTATGAAAAAGCTCTCTCTATACATATTCCTTTATCAGCATAGTAATATAAATGTCCTATAATTAATATTATGTAAAACAGGATATATTAGTATTAGTTTGTATATTTAATTATGATAATATCTACTACCCCTAGTATCGAAGGAAAAAAAGTTATTCAAATTCTAGGAATTGCTCGTGGTAATACTGTAAGATCAAGAAATGCTGCAAGAGATATATTTGCTGCATTAAAAAATATAGTTGGAGGTGAAATTGACGAATACACAAAATTACAAGCACAAGCTAGAGAACAAGCTATTAGCAGAATGAAAGATGATGCTAAGTCTCTTGGTGCAGATGCAGTTATTAATGTTCGAATAACTACATCAATGATAATGCAGGGATGTTCTGAAATTATGGCATACGGTACAGCAGTTAAACTTAGTTAAATGAATGATTCTGAAATGATCTTTAGTATAGTTATTTGGTTGGTTATAATTGCTTCCTTGATATATTTACTTATAAGAAAGATTATAAAAGAAGAAAATGAAGATTTTGAAAATAGAGATTATTAAAATAAATTTCATTTAAAACAATTAAATGTCATATTTCAAAGAATTTTTAAAAGATAAAAGTGTTGGCGCTATTTCCTCTAGTAGTAAGGCTATGGGAAACATAATGTACGGTTCCCTTAATTTGAAAGAAGCTGAAGCTGTTGCTGAGTTTGGTGCAGGTGATGGAGTCTTTACAACAGAAATATTAAAGCTTATTGGACCCAATACTAAATTTTTTGTTTTTGAAACAAATGATTTATTTATCAAAATACTCAAAGAAAAAATTAATGATGATAGAGTAATTATTATTAAAGATAGCGCTGAAAAAATTGGTGAATACATTAAAAAAAATAATATTGAAAAAGTTAATTACATAATTTCTGCCCTACCTCTATCACTTATTCCTGTTGATGTTAAAAACTCTATTATTGAAAATTCAATTAAATATTTGAAAAGCGATGGTCAATATGTTCAATTTCAGTATACACCATATGATTACAGAAGGTTAAAAAGATATTTTCATAAAGTGAAACTAACTTTTACCTTAACAAACTTCCCTCCTGCCTTTCTCTATAGATGTTATCCCTAAATTTTATAGTATATTATTTCAAGAAAAATAGAAACCTATAGATACTATGATTTTTAAATTTCATCACTGATAAAACAAACTCTGAATTTATTTTTTTCGTAAACTATTTAAGAGTTGTTCTCTATCCAATATATTAAATAACTATTAATTAATATTCAGCTAAGAATATTTTGAAATTTATAAATGAAATTTGAATATGAATCTTAGAAAATCTTTATTGAATAAAATGCGACCAGATGTAGATCTAGAGTTTTTAAAGATCAAAAATTCATCTTTTGAAGAATCATTCCAAAATCTCGTAATAAGACCAGTTATTAAAGTCCAGACATTACTTTTAATTGAAGTATTTAAAAAATATGCCGATTCTCACAAAGGTATTTTTTATCAATTAAGACCTGAGAAAAAAGCTATTTATATAGATAATTCAATTAAAAAGGATCAAAAATTTAGAAACTTTTTAAAAGGAATTATAATTGGAATGTTTACAATTGAAGAGTATGAAGAGTATAAAAAAAGTTCATCAAGCCTAAATAAAAGAATGATGAACTTAATTTCTAAAAGATTATCTGACAACCTTCAATTGCTTGAAAGAAGCTCGGTAAATCTTACTGATTTCCAAGAATAATTGGTAAACCATTTTCTCCTGAACCTACTACTATAACCTTTGCATTTGGAGATTCAGCTAGCTTTAATGTAGCCTCAATACCCTTTTCTTGAAGAATTCTATCAGTTAATGAAGCGCTTAAAATTCTGTTTGCTATAGCTTTACCTTCAGCATCAATTCTTTGTCTTTCAGCTTCTTGCTCTGCTTTAACAAGTCTAAACTCATATTCAAGTGCTTCTTGCTCCTGAACAAGTTTTCTTTCAATTCCTTCCTTAATAGCAGTTGGAAGAGTAACATCCCTAACTAAAACTGAATTTAATTGAATATGCTGAGATAAAACATTGTCTCTAGTTTCCTCAAAGATTTCATTTTGAATAGCATCACGTTTAGTAGAATAAAGTTGTTCTGGAGTATATCTACCTACAACACTTCTAGCAACAGCTCTTATATTAGGAAGTAAAACTGAATTTAGATAATTTTCACCTTTTGTTTGATGTAAAAGACCTAATTCATTATATACAGGTTGATATAAAACTGATACATCTAGACTGATCTCAAGACCGTTAGATGATAATACCTGCATACTTTCCATAACTTCTTGTTGTTTAACATTATAGATAATTAGTCTATTCCATGGAGCAATAATTTTAAAACCCTCACCTTTTGGTGGTTGATCTGTTACAACCCCTCCTCCTAATGTTCTAAAAAGAACACCGGCCTCACCCGATCCAATATTTACAGAAGATCTTGAGATAAACACGATCAATAATAATGATAATAAGATTATAGGTAAACCTACATTTGGTAAATTTTTCATTTAAATAATATATTAAGTTAACATTCCTCCATCAACATGGAGAACTTGACCAGTTATATAACTGGATAAATCTGATGCTAGAAAAACACATGCATTTCCAACATCACTTGGATTACCACTTCTTTTTAGTGGTATACTTTCTTTCCAGGATTTAATTACATCTTCTGGAAGAGAATCTGTCATATCAGTTTCAATAAATCCAGGAGCAACAACATTACTTCTAATATTTCTTGATCCGAGTTCTAGTGCTACTGACTTAGAGAAACCAATAATCCCAGCTTTTGAAGCTGAATAGTTTGATTGTCCAGCATTACCTTTAACACCAACAACTGAACTAATATTTATAATTGAACCACTCCTTTGCTTTAGGAATGTTTTTATAGATGCTTTAGTTAAATTAAAAACTGATGAAAGATTAGTATTGATTACATCATCAAAATCATCTTTTTCCATCCTCATTAAAAGGTTATCCTTCTTTATACCAGCATTATTTACAAGAATATCAATTTTTTCAAAATCACTTAAAACATCATCAATAAGCTTAAGGGCATCATCGTGATTTGAAGCATCACTTTTATATGCCTTTGATTTAATTCCTAAAGAGTTAAGTTCATTTTCTAAATTTTCTGCGGACTCTTTCGAATTGTTATATGTAAATGCTACATTACATCCATTTTCAGCAAAAGATTTACAAATAGCTTTACCTATTCCTCTACTTCCTCCAGTAACAATTGCAACCTTTGAATTTAACAACTTCATTAATTTAAAATTTGTTTTACAGTTTTTCCAATATCAGCAGGTGAGTCTACAACATTTATACCAGATTCTCTCATTATTCTTTTTTTAGCTGTTGCTGTATCATCTTTTCCACCAATAATTGCTCCTGCATGACCCATTTTTCTTCCTTTTGGGGCAGTTTCACCAGCAATGAATCCAACAACTGGTTTTTTATTTCCATTTTCTGCCACCCATTTAGCAGCATCAATTTCTAATTGACCTCCAATCTCACCAATTAAAACAATAAGATCTGTGCTTTCATCATTCATAAAAAGCTGAACTGAATCCAGAAGAGTAGTACCAATTATTGGATCCCCCCCTACTCCAATTGCAGTTGAAATTCCATAACCAGCTTTTACTACTTGATCAGCTGCTTCATAGGTTAATGTTCCTGACTTAGAAACAATACCAACATTTCCCTTTTTGAAAACAAAACCTGGCATTATACCAATTTTTGTTTCTTCAGGTGTTATTATTCCAGGACAGTTAGGTCCAATAAGTCTAACATTTTTTCCATTAATATAAGACATAACTTTAGTCATATCTGAAACAGGAATTCCTTCAGTTATTGCGACAATAGTTTTGATTCCAGATTCAGCTGCTTCCATTATAGCGTCAGCTGCAAATGCAGGAGGGACAAAAATTATAGATGTATTAATATTTTCTTTAATAACTGCTTCTTGTACACTATTGTAAACTGGTTTATTTAAATGAGTTGAACCTCCTTTACCTGGAGTGACACCACAGACAACATTTGTTCCATATTCCAACATTTGTTCGGAATGAAAAGTACCTTCACTACCAGTGAATCCTTGAACTAAAACTTTAGATTCCTTGTTGACTATAATGCTCATTTATTTTTTTGACAAATTTATTTTATTCTTTCAATATACTGACCCTTTTCAGTATCAATTTTAACTAAATCTCCTTCATTTATGAACAATGGAACATTTACAGTTGCACCTGTTTCTAATGTAGCTGGTTTTGTAGCATTTGTTGCAGTATTACCTTTAATGCCTGGCTCAGTGTGTGTTACCTCTAGTATAACATTTAAAGGCATGTCAACTGATAATGGATTATTATTTTCAGTATTAATAATAATAGTAACGTTCTCTCCTTCTTTAAGTAGGTCTGGATAATCAATTTTTGTTTTTTCAATAGCAATCTGATTATAATCATCATTATTCATGAAGTAATAATAATCTGAATCATTATATAGAAACTGATATTGAGTTGTCATAACTTTAACTTCATCTATTTTATGCCCTGAAGGAAATGTATTGTCAATTACTTTCCCATTTGTAACACTTTTAAGTTTTGTCCTAACAAAAGCAGGCCCCTTACCAGGTTTTACATGAAGGAATTCTATTACTTTATAAATATCATGGTTATATTTGATACAAAGACCTTTTCTAATATCACTGCTGCTTGCCATAAATTAGTTTTTTTGAAAGTAACCTTTCATAATTCCACGTTGAGAGTTTTCTATAAATTGAATTATTTCATCTCTTTCCGGTGTTGCATTTAACTCAGCTTGAATAATTTCCATAGCTTGAGTATTATTATACTTTTTTTGATAAAGAATTCTATAAATATTTTGAATTTCTTGAACTTTTGCACTTGTAAAACCTCTTCTTCTAAGTCCAACAGAATTTATTCCCACGTATGAAAGAGGCTCTCTGGCTGCTTTTACATATGGAGGTACATCTTTTCTAACTAAAGACCCACCTGCTACAAAAGAATGTGATCCAACTTTGCAAAATTGATGAACTGCAACAAATCCTGAAAGAATAACATAATCACCAACAGTTATGTGTCCAGCTAAAGTAGAGCTATTAGAGAATATACAATGATCACCTACAAAACAATCATGAGCAATATGCGAATAAGCCATAATTAAACAATTAGAGCCTATCTTAGTTGTTCCCTTATCTTTTGTACCTCTGTTAATTGTAACACACTCTCTTATAGTTGTATTATCTCCAATCTCACATAGAGACTCTTCCCCTTCAAATTTTAGATCTTGTGGCAAACCTGAAATAACTGCTCCAGGATAAATATTACAGTTTTTTCCTATCCTTGCCCCTTCCATTATAGTAACATTTGAACCTACCCAAGTTCCTTCTCCAATTTCTACATTACCACTAATTGTCGCAAATGGCTCTACAACAACATTTTTAGCAATTTTTGCTCCAGGGTGAACATAAGCTAAAGGTTGATTCATAATTATATTTTTTTAATAATTTTTGCCATAAACTCTCCCTCACTTTTTACTTCATCTCCAACAAACGATTGTCCATACATATGGATAATTCCTCTTCTTATTGGAGATATAAGCTCTAATTTACAAATAAGAGTATCTCCTGGAACAACAGGGTTTTTAAATTTACATTTATCCATCTTCATAAAAAATGTTAAATAGTTTTCAGGATCTGGAACTGTACTAAGTACTAAAACTCCTCCAGCTTGAGCCATAAATTCAACTTGAAGTACTCCAGGCATTACTGGTGAGCCAGGAAAATGCCCTTCAACCCATGACTCATTTTCTTGAACTTTTCGTAATCCGATAACATGAGATTCAGATAATTCGAGAACCTCATCAATTAATAAGAAAGGAGGGCGATGGGGAATAACATTCATAATCTGATTAGAGTCCATCAATGGCTTTCTTTGAAAATCAATTTTTGGTAATGTATTCTTTTTATCTGATTTAATCACTTGAGAGACTTTATCTGCAAATTTAGCATTTATTGAATGACCTGGTTTTTCTGCAATGACTTTTCCTCGAATTTTCATTCCAATTAAAGCTAGGTCTCCTATTACATCTAATAATTTATGCCTTGCTGCTTCATTTGGATAATGTAGATCTAAATTATTTAAAATACCATTAGCTGAGACAGATATAAAATCTTTATTAAATGCTTTCTTTAAAATATCCATATTACTATCTGCTAGCGGTTTATCAACATATACGATAGCATTATTTAAATCACCTCCTTTAATTAATCCATTCTCAAGCAATGTTTCAAGTTCATGTAAAAAGCTAAAAGTTCTTGCTGATGAAATTTCCTTTTTAAACTCATTTATATGATTTATTGAAGCTTCTTGTTTACCTAAAACTTTTGTTTTGTAATCAACAATTGTCTTTACTTTGTAATTTTCATCTGGTATAATTGAAATTTTACTGCCAGAATCTTTACACTCATATGAAATTATCTCAGATGGAAAAAACTCCTCTCTTAAAACATTCTGTTCAACAATCTTAGCTTCTTCTAAAGCATTAATAAAGAATTTTGAAGATCCATCCATTATTGGAACCTCAGGACCGTCAAGGCAAATAAAACAGTTATCTATTTCCAAACCTGTAATTGCAGCTAGTACATGCTCAGATGTGTGAATTCTAAATGAGCCGTTATCGAGATTTGTACCTCTATCAGTATTTGATATAAATTTAACATGAGCGTTAATTTGATTATCACCATCGATATCTTCTCTTACAAATACTAAGCCTGTATTTACGGGAGCTGGTTTAAAAATAATATTTACAGATTTACCAGTATGAAGTCCAACTCCACTCAGCTTTGTTTCTCTTGAAATAGTTTTTTGAGGTACAGTTCTTCTAATCATTAATCTTTTTATCTATTTTTTTTACAATTTCTGGTAAATTCTTAAAGTGTATATATGATTTGTTATAATTCATATATGAAATTGCAGGTGTACCAGTTATTCTTGCATTAGAATCAACATCAGATGTAACACCAGCTTGAGCCTGTATCTTAACATTATCACCAATTTTCAAATGACCAATTATTCCTACTTGACCACCAATCATACAGTTTCTCCCAATTTTTGTAGATCCAGCAACACCCGATTGAGCTGCTATAGCAGTGTTTTCTCCAATTTCAACGTTGTGTGCAATTTGAATCTGATTATCAAGTTTTACACCATTATTAATAATTGTTGACCCGATAGTAGCTCTATCAATTGTTGAATTAGATCCAATTTCAACGTTATTACCAATAATTACATTACCAGTTTGAGGTATTTTTTTATATGTTCCATCTTCATTTGGAGCAAATCCAAAACCATCAGAACCAATTGAACAGCATGAATGTATGATGCATTTATCTCCAATAATTGTATCATTCATAATTTTTGTTCCAGGATAAATCTTACAATCATTTCCAATTTTTACATTTTCACCTATATATACTTGATTATCAATAAAACAATTATCACCAATTATAGAGTTTTTCCCAATTGTTGTAAAAGAACCAACATATGAACTTTTTGAAATAATGGATGACTTATCAATATCTGACTTATCACTGATTCCTACTTTATTAGATTTCTTATCATTGAATAATTCTAAAATTGAAGTAAATGATGAGTATGGATCTTTTACTTTTATAAGTGTTGTGGTTATTTTTTCTGTTGGTTCAAAATCATTTGACACAATTGTAGCAGATGCATCTGTAGTATAAATGTAATCAGTATACTTTGGGTTGGCTAAGAATGTAAGAGATCCATTTTTACCCTCTTCTATCTTAGACAAAGTGTTTATAAAAACATCTTTGTCTCCAACAATAGTACCATTTAATTGATCAGCAATTTGACCAGCTGTAAAATTCATAACTGCAAAATTAAAAAATTATGTGAAATGCTTAAATTTGTAAGTCTTTTATGAAAATTAAATACCAATTAAATAATCTCAAAGAAATATCATTAAGAGTAACACAAAACTTGAACCACAAAATTATTTTAATTAATGGTGAAATGGGAGCTGGTAAAACTACATTAATTAAACAGATTTTAAAAGGGTTTAATGTTGTTGATAATATATCAAGTCCTACATTCTCAATAATTAATGAATACAGAACTAAAGGACAAGATATTATATATCATATGGACTTATATAGAATTAATCAAATAGAGGAATTGGAGGGAATTGGATTCTTTGAATACCTTGAGTCAGGAAATTTATGTTTTATAGAATGGGGAGAAATAGTTGAGAATATTATTGGAGAAGATTATAATAAATTCAATCTTAGTGTAAATAATAATTTAAGAATATTAGAAAAAATTAAATGAATTTTTTAAACAGATTATACTATTACTCTTCAGGATTTATTATTGGAATTATTTTTCTTTTTTTTGTTCTAAATGGCAAAAGAGCTTCATGTAATTATACTCCTAATGCTCGAGTGATTGATAATATAACATCAAAAGATTTAATTTTAGATCCTAACAGTAATTTCTATTTCAATCAAGAAGAGTTAATTGATATAATTAATAAAGGAAGGGTAATATTTAATAAAAGTGAACCGAATAATAAACCATGTGGAATTTATTTTATTAAATCAGGAGATTTTAATATTAATATTATTAATTGTGAGGATGAAGCTAATATAAATATTAATTAGATCTTCTTCTTTTTAGCTCCTTCTTGATAAGCTCAAGTTCCCTTGATGTCTGACCCTTTACTGATGTGTTTTCCTCTGCCCTACGAATTAAATATGGAATTACTTCTTTTACAGGACCAAATGGAAGGTATTTAATTACATTATAACCTTCTTCTGCAAGATTAAATGATATGTTATCACTCATACCATAAAGTTGACCAAACCATATTTTTGAATCATTCTTTTTTATTCCTTCATCTTTCATTATCTCTAGAATGTCATATATGCTTTTCTCGTTATGAGAGCCACAAAAAAGAGAAAAATTATCAAGATTTGATAATATAAACCTTGCTCCCTCGTTAAAATTAATATCAGTAACATTTTTAGATTCACAAATAGGAGATTTATAATTACGTTTTATAGCCCGTTTATTTTCTTTCTCAATGTATGCTCCCCTTACTAGTTTAATCCCTACATAAAAGCCGTTTTCAATAGATAGCTTTTTTAATTCATTTAAATATTTCAACCTGTCATGTCTATACATTTGAGAAGTATTATAAACAATAGTGCTATGAGTATTATACTTAATCATCATTTTTAAAACTATATCGTCAATTGCACCTTGAAGCCACGATTCTTCAGCATCTACCAATACTTTAATTTGATTTTCATATGCTGTTTTACATATAATATCAAATCTATCAAGTATCCTATCGTGTAGACCCTTCTCAAAGTCCGATAACTCTTTCTCTTCGTTAACTTTATTAAGTATTTCAGAGCTTGCAATAGCAGTTGGTTTAAAAACAGTAAAATCTAATATATCTTTTGAAGCAGCAAACTCAATTGACTTAATTACTTCTTTTAAAGAGTTATCATAAGTTTTTTCATTTTCTTGACTCTCTACAGAATAATGAAGGTAGCTTTTAACTTTTCTATCATTAAGCTTTTTAACAGTCTTGAATGATTCTTGAAGATTTTCTCCTGAACAAAATTGACGAAAAACAGTAGCTTTAACAATGAATAAAATTGGTAGTCTTAATTTTAAACATAGTTTAAGTAAGTTTTTACCAAAATTTGTAAGTGTTCTACTTGATATAATCTTAAAAAGAAAGTATGCTTTTATTAACTCAAAATTTGATTTAAGTATGAAACCATTTTTAGTATTGTCTAAAAGCATAAAATAAATACCTAATTTTGCGTAAATCTAATCAAAATAAATTAATGAAAAAAGATCAATATTCATTACTAAAAGAGAAGATTAAATCTAAGGAATTTAACAGTGTTTTTGTGCTTCTAGATGAGAATACAGATAAGTATTGTTTAGAGATTTTTATCAATAAATCTGGAATAAATACTTACAATAAAATAGTTATTAAATCAGGTGAAGAAAATAAAAATATAGATACATGTATTAGTATATGGAAAGAATTAAATTCACATAAAGCAGATAGAAAATCACTTATAATAAATTTAGGTGGTGGTGTATTAACTGATATCGGTGGCTTTGTTGCATCAACTTATTTAAGGGGAATAGAATTTGTAAATGTTCCCACGACACTTCTTGGTATGGTAGATGCAGCGCACGGAGGAAAAACTGGAATTGATTTTTTGAGTTTAAAAAATCAAATAGGAGTTTTTAGTATGCCAATGTATGTAATACTAGACTCTGATTACCTCAAAACTCTCTCTAAGCAAGAATATTTAAATGGATATGCTGAAATATTTAAACATAGTTTTTTAACAGATTCAATTGATCTAAGCTTTGATTCATTAATTAAGCTTGATTTTTTTAGTGATATTGACTTTATTATTAATAAGTATTCACATATAAAGAATAAGATTGTAAAAGTTGATAAACATGAATCTAATATTAGAAAGATTCTTAATCTTGGGCATACAATTGGACATGCATTGGAATCTTATTCATATTTATCCAATAATTTACATGAATTAAAACATGGTGAAGCAATAATAGTGGGTCTTATTACTGAATTATATATATCAAATCAACTAAACAATTTCCCTCTAAAAAAAGTAGATAAACTAAAAGAAGTCTCATTAAAGTATTTTAGCAAAATTAGACTAACAGATAGCGACTTAGAAGCCATATATGATCTTATGACTTTTGATAAAAAGAATAACAAAGGTTCTGTTAACTTCGTTCTTTTAGATAAAAGTGGAAAACCACTGATTGATCAAAAGGTTGATAATGACATTTATATTAAAGCATTTGCTTACTATAGTGAATAGTTATAGATCCTGAAAGATACTTTTCATTAATCTTTTCTTATCATTTATACTCTCTTCAAGTGATATCATAGTTTCAGTTCTTAATACTCCCTCTATATCATCAATCGAAAATATAATTTCTCTAGCATGTTCTGTACCCTTTGCCCTAATTTTACAAAAAATATTGTATTTACCTGTGGTAATATGGGCTACAGTTACATATGGCTTTTTCTTTAATTCCTCAATTATTTCATATGTTCTTCTTGATCTATCGATCAATATACCAACATATGCAATAAAGTTATAGCCTAGAAGATTATAATCTAAAGTTAAAGACGAACCTTTGATTATATTTAGATCTTCCATTTTTTTAACCCTAACGTGGACTGTGCCTGCTGAAATAAGTAACCTTTTAGCAATATCTGTAAAAGGAGTCCTTGTGTTATCAATTAAGATATCTAGGATTTTTCTATCGACTTCGTCTAATTTTTGCATTTTATATTGATTATTTGCTAAAATATTATTTTTTCATAATCTTTTTAACGTTTTCATTGATTTATCCTCATTAATTTCTTTAATATCTTCATTTCGTTATGATTTATTTTATTTAAATTTACAAATGTTTTACAATTTACAATTGTGAATTATTAAATATATATTTATTGTAAATCAGTAAGTTATAAATAATTTATAAAGTAATAAATGAATAAAAAAAATATACTTCATAGAATAAAAAAAATTATTACAGATAATAATCTTAGCAATTCTGAATTCGCCGAAAAAATAGGAATTCCTAAATCATCTGTTACTCACCTACTCTCTGAGAGAAATAATCCAAGCTTAGATGTAATTATTAAAATTTCAGAGTCTTTTGATAATATATCGTTGGATTATTTGATATTCGGCCATAAAAAAATTAAAGAGATACCCTCAAAGACTTTAAATAAACTATCTGATGAAATAGATGAGGAAACTTCAGAAGATTCTGTTAAAGATTCTAATAATAACCTAAAATCTATTATTCTTATCTACGAAAACAATAAATTTGAACAAATTGATAAGTTAAGAGATTGAAAAAGACAATTATACTATCGTTTCTTTTTATTTCATGTTATAGCGTAGAAAGAGATTGCCTAGAATTTAGAACAGGATCCTTTGAATTTACTACTTTAATTAACGACTCTATAGTTAAATCAACATTTAATAGAACTGATATTTATGAAATAGAGGAATATAAAAGTGTAAAGGACTCATCTACAATAAGATGGGTTAATGAATGTGAATTTATTTTAACAAAGATTAATCCTAAGACTAATCAAGAGAGAAGACCAATTAGGATTAAAATTCTAAGAACTTATGGAAATTCATATGACTTTGAATACTCTCAGGTAAATAATCCTCAGAAAATAAATAGAGGAACTGTTTATAAAATATCTGATTAGTTTATTTAAAACTCAAATCTTGTTTGACTCTCATCATCATTTGACTTAACATGTTTCTCATCATTCACATCAATCTGTTTAATGTTCTTAATCTTCTCACCTATTTTATTTTTTTCTTTATATGAAATTTTTCTGATATTATATTTGGTTACAATGTTTCCTTAGCTGTCCCTTCCTTTAGTAGTTAGATCAGCAAAATCAAGTTCCCATTTAAGCTTTTTAAGAGAAGAACGATTTCTTAGATATACAGTAACTATATCTGCCTCATCTTTACTATTTTTTGAAAAGTATAAAACTTCTGATCCTTCTTTTCCTTGAGTAAGGTTATACTCCTTATCTCGTATAACACCAGAAACCTTGAATCTTTTCATATATGAAGTACCACTTTTACCATCTCTATATATTAAATTGTAAAGGGTCTCCTTAGATTTTGAATTAAATAGTGACACATGTAAAATATTTCTACCCACAAATAATTTACTATCAACTTTAACAACCTTCATAATACCATCAGATGTAAACACAATAATATCATCAAGATCAGAGCAATCACATACAAATTCATCTTTTTTAAGAGAAGTACCAACAAACCCCTCAGCTTTATTAACATATAGTTTATAATTTTTAATTGATATAGTCTTCTTGTCTAATTCATCAAACTCATCAATTTTAGTCTTTCTTTCATTGTCTTTTCCATAATATTTCTTAAGATGTGTGAAATACTTTATAGTATAGTCAACTAGATGATTAAGGTTATTTTTGACCTCTTCTATATTAACTTCAATGCTATCAAGCTTATCTTTAACCTTATTAAGATCAAATTTTGAAATCTTTCTAATTGGAATTTCAGTTAGTTTTTTAATATCATCAACTGTAATATCTTTTTTCAATTTACTTTTAAATGGATCCAAGCCAGAGTCTATAGTAGACAAAACTTCATCCCATGTTGTCTTTTCCTCAATTTCTCTATATATTCTATTCTCTATAAATATTCTTTCTAGTGATATGTAGTGCCATTGATTTTCTAGTTCATCTAATTGAATCTCAAGTTCTTTCTTAAGTAAATCTTTAGTATTATCTGTAGATATCTTTAACATATCTCTTACACCTAAAAATTGAGGTTTATTGTCTGATATAACACAACATAAAGGGGAAATGGACACTTCACATTGAGTAAATGCGAATAATGAGTCAATTGTCTTTTGAATCGATGCGCCAGATGGTAAATAAACTAATATTTCAACTTCCGCTGAGGTATTATCCTCAATTTTTTTGATTTTAACTTTACCTTTTTCAGAGGCTTTAATTATTGACTCAATTAAAGATGCTGTTGTAGTTCCATAAGGTATCTCTTTTATTACTATTGTACTTTTATCATACTTCTCTAAAGTTGCCCTAACTTTAACCCTACCTCCTCTATTTCCATCATTATAATTTGAAACATCGATGCTACCACCAGTTTGAAAATCAGGAAAGAGTTTAAAGCTTCTTCCTTTTAAGTATTTGACACTTCCATCAATTAGTTCATTAAAATTATGAGGTAGTATTTTAGTAGAGAGTCCTACAGCAATTCCTTCAGCACCCTGAGCCAATAATAATGGAAATTTTACTGGTAAATGAACAGGTTCTTTTTTTCTGCCATCATATGAAAGCTGCCAATTAGTTGTTTTTGGATTAAAAACAACCTCTAATGCAAATTTTGATAGCCTTGCTTCAATATAACGAGAAGCTGCAGCACTATCACCCGTGTATATATTTCCCCAATTTCCTTGCATATCAATAAGCAACTCCTTTTGCCCAACCTGCACAATGGCGTCGGATATACTTGCATCTCCATGAGGATGATATTGCATGGTATGACCAACAATATTTGCAACTTTATTATATCTTCCATCCTCTAAATCAAACATTGAGTGAAGAATTCTTCTTTGTACTGGTTTTAGACCATCCATTAAATCAGGAACAGCTCTCTCAAGAATTACATAGGAAGCATACTCAAGGAACCATTCCTTGTACATTCCTCCAACTTTAGTGAGATAATTTGAATCTTCTATATTTATATTATCATTTTTATCACTCATTAGATTTATCATTTAAAAGATCTAGTTCGACCTTTAGATTTTCAATAATAAATTGCTGTCTATCTGGAGTGTTTTTACCCATGTAGAAACTTAAAAGATTCTCAATTGTAGTTGAGTGGTCAATAACTATAGGGTCTAATCTCATATCATCACCAATAAAGTTTTTAAATTCATCTGGAGAAATCTCACCAAGTCCTTTAAATCTTGTTATTTCAAACTTACTATTGGATGAACCTAGTATTCTATTTTTTTCTGCTTCACTATAGCAATAATGAGTTTTTTCCTTGTTTCTAACTCTAAAAATTGGTGTCTGAAGTATATAAAGATGACCATTCTTTATCAACTCAGGGAAAAATTGTAAGAAAAAAGTTATAATCAATAGTCTAATATGCATTCCATCAACATCTGCATCTGTTGCAATAACAATGTTATTATACCTAAGATCTTCGATGCTATTCTCGATATTTAATGCAGCTTGTAGAAGATTAAACTCCTCGTTTTCGTATACAATTTTTTTTGTCATTCCATATGAGTTGAGAGGTTTACCCCTTAAACTAAATACAGCTTGAGTATTCACATCTCTAGATTTTGTTATAGATCCGCTAGCAGAATCACCTTCTGTAATGAAAATTGTTGAATCAAGTCTATCGGATTTTTTTAGTTCATTTAAATGAACTCTACAATCTCTTAATTTTTTATTGTGAAGATTAGATTTTTTAGCTCTTTCCCTGGCAAGTTTTCTAATACCCGATAACTCTTTTCTTTCTCTTTCTGCTTGAACTATTTTACTTTGGATAGAATCTGCAATTTCAGGGTTTTTATGTAAATAATTGTCTAAATGTTTCGTTATAAAGTCATTAATAAATACTCTTACTGACTTTAGTCCTTTGCCCATTTCTGTTGATCCTAATTTAGTTTTAGTCTGAGATTCAAAAACGGGCTCCATTACTTTAATACTAATTGCGGATATTATTGATTTTCTTACATCTGATGAATCATAGTTCTTCCCATAAAAGTCTCTAATTGTTTTGACAAGTGCTTCTCTAAATGCTGCTTGATGTGTTCCACCCTGGACAGTATATTGACCATTAACAAAAGAGTAGTATTCTTCACTGTATTGCGTTTTTGAGTGAGTTATAGCTATTTCAATATCGTCTCCTTTTAAATGAATAATTGGATATAAAAAATCTTGAGTATTTGACTGATCTTCAATTAAATCTTTCAAACCAGAGTCTGAAACAAACTTATTACCATTAAGTTTTATAATAAGCCCAGGGTTTAGATACACATAGAATTTTATCATTTTTTCTACATATTCCAACCTATACCTAAAGTTTTTAAAAATGGACTTGTCAGGAGAAAACTCTACATAAGTTCCATTTTTATCCTCTGAGCTATTCATCTGTTCGTTAACTAATACGCCTAATTCAAAATCAGCAGACTTACTTTTACCATCTCTTGTTGATAAAACTTTAAAAGAAGAGGATAATGCATTTACAGCTTTTGTTCCAACACCATTAAGTCCAACAGATTTCTTAAATGCTCTCGTATCATATTTACCTCCAGTATTCATTTTTGATACAACATCAACTACTTTTCCTAATGGTATACCTCTTCCATAATCCCTAACTGAAATAAGATCTTTATCAATTTTAATATCAATAACCTTTCCTTCACCCATTACAAATTCATCTACACAATTGTCAATAATCTCTTTAAGAAGAACATATATTCCATCATCAGGGGAAGAGCCATCACCAGACTTACCAATATACATACCTGGTCTGAGCCTAATATGCTCTCTCCAGTCTAAAGATTTTATATTCTCTTCTGTATAATTTGATGTATTAGCCATTTTTATAAATATACTAAATGTTAAATCTAAAGTGCATTATATCTCCATCATTAACAATATATTCCTTCCCTTCAAGTCTCATTTTACCTGCTTCTTTAACTTTTAACTCAGAACCTAATTCTATATAATCCTTATAGCTTATAACTTCAGCACAAATAAACCCTTTCTGAAAATCAGTGTGAATTTGACCTGCTGCATCATAAGCAGAATCTCCAATTTTAATTGTCCACCCTCTAACTTCTTTCTCTCCAGCGGTAAAGTAAGAATGGAGATTTAATAATTTGTATGATGCTCTAATCAATTTATTTGACCCTGATTCTTCTAACCCCAAGTCATCGAGGAACATCTGCTTCTCATCTAAAGAATCAAGTTCATTAATTTCAGACTCAATTTTAGCAGAAATAATTATAACTTCTGAACTTTTATCATGGACTTCTTTCTTTACCATTTCTACGTAATCATTACCATTAATAACATCTGACTCTCCTACATTACATACATAAAGGATTGGCTTAAAAGAAATAAGTTCTAAAGGTTTTATAAAATCTTTAAATTCATCTTCAGAGTAATCATCTAAGTTAACTTTAATGCTTTCAAGGGACAATTTGACTCTTTCTAAGATTTCAATTTCTTTTTTTGCTTCATTCCCACCTGATCTTAGTGTCTTTTTAACTTTATCTAACCTTTTTTGTACAATTTCAAAATCTTTCATCATGAGTTCATACTCTACTACTTCTTTATCAGACAATGGATTAATTTTTCCATCTACATGAACTATATTTGGATCGTCAAAACATCTTAAAACATGAATTATAGCATCTGTTTCCCTAATATTTGACAAAAATTTATTACCAAGACCTTCACCCTTACTTGCACCTTTTACTAAACCGGCGATATCAACAATCTTAACAGTTGTGGGAATTAACTTTTCTGGGCCTATAAGTTTGTTAAGAGCATCTAACCTCTTATCGGGAACATTAACAATACTAACATTAGGATCAATAGTACAGAATGGGTAATTCTCGCTTTGAGCTTTACTTTGAGATAGACAATTAAAAAGCGTTGATTTACCTACATTGGGTAATCCTACAATTCCTACTTTCATTAATTATTCATGCATAAATTTCTGTTTTGACAAGAGTTCGTTCTCTGTCTCAACATTATTTTCATCAGGTACACAGCAATCAACAGGACAAACAGCTGCACATTGTGGTTCTTCATGAAATCCCATACACTCAGTACATTTATCAGGAACAATGAAATAAACTTCATCTGATATTGGTGAATTTAAACTCTCAGAGTTCACCTTTTTACCATTAGGTAAAACAACATTACCTTTTAATTGAGTACCCTTACTGTAATCCCAAGATTCTTGACCTTCATAAATTGCATTATTTGGACACTCTGGCTCACAAGCTCCACAGTTTATACATTCATCTGTTATTATTATTGCCATATTATTTTGAGCAAAAATAACATCTATTGTTTAATCTTTGTTAACAATTTTTACATAATTTAAAATTGTCTATTATTGGTTATTAACTCATAGTTTAGATATTTGCATTGATCTATGAAAAATAAAGTACATAATTTTAGTGCTGGCCCATCAATTTTACCAAATATAGTTTTTGAACAAGCTTCAGCAGCAATAAAAGATTTCAATAACTCTGGGTTATCAATATTAGAAATATCTCACAGGAGTAAAGATTTTATTGAAGTATTAGAAGAGGCGAGGTCTATTTCACTTGATATTGCCTCATTAAATAAAGATGATTATTCATGTCTTTTTCTTCAAGGAGGTGCAAGCTTGCAGTTCTTAATGGTGGCTTATAATTTTTTAAATAAAAAAGCAGCTTATATAAATACTGGAAGTTGGTCATCCTTAGCTATTAAAGAAGCAAAAATGTTTGGAGATGTATCTGAAATTGGATCTTCTGCAGATAAAAACTTCAATTATATACCTAATTTATCAAGTATTAATGATGATTTTGATTATGTTCATATTACATCAAACAATACAATATTTGGTACTCAATTTCATTCATTCCCAGAAACTACCTGTCCTTTATTTGCTGATATGAGCTCAGATATTTTTTCAAGAAATATTAATTTTTCAAAATTTGATCTTATTTACGCTGGTGCTCAGAAGAATCTTGGTCCTGCTGGTGTTACTATGGTTTTAATTAAAAACCAATTACTAGATATGGTTAAAAGAAATGTGCCCTCTATGCTCAGCTATAAAGTTCATATAGATAAGGATAGTTCATATAATACTCCACCTGTTTTCTCAATTTTTTCTGTATTACTAAATTTAAGACTTATTAAATCTGAAGGTTTAGAAAGTATTGAGAAAAGAAATTCAGAAAAATCTAAATTAATATATGATGAGATTGATAGAAATAAATGTTTTGTTGGATTTTCAGATATTAATGATAGAAGTCATATGAATGCAACATTTAATCTAGCAGATGGTTATGATGTTGAAATATTCAAAAGCATATGCTCTGATAATAATATTTCAGGAATTAATGGACACAGATCTGTAGGAGGCTTCAGAGCTTCAATATACAATGCGCTTGGAATTGATAGTGTTATAACTCTAATAAATTGTATGAAAGAATTTGAATCAAACTATAACTAATATGAATATACTTGCTAACGATGGAATTTCTGAATCTGGAAAAAATAAACTAGAGGAATATGGGTTTAATGTTGACCTTACAACAGTTGCACAAGATCAACTTGTTAATTATATAAATGAAAACTCAATTTCAACCTTATTAGTAAGAAGTGCAACTCAGGTAAGAAAAGATGTTATTGATAATAGTCCAAATCTTAAAATAATTGGAAGAGGTGGAGTTGGAATGGATAATATCGATGTAGAATACGCCAAATCAAAAAATATCAATGTAATTAACACTCCAGCAGCTTCATCGAAATCTGTAGCTGAATTAGTTTTTTCACATCTTTTTGGATGTGTAAGATTTCTTCATCAATCAAATAGATCTATGCCCCTAGATGGAGACTCAAAGTTTAAAGAACTTAAAAAAGCATATGCTGGTGGTAGAGAATTAGCAGGTAAAAAAATAGGTATTATTGGTTTTGGTAGAATTGGTCAAGAAGTTGCAAAGATTGCAATTGGTGTTGGAATGCAAGTTGTTTTTTATGATAAATTTATTAATAATGTATTACTAAAAATTGAGTTCTTTGATGGGCAGAATGTTTCATTTAATATGACTTCATCATCATTTGGTGAACTTCTAGAATGCTCTGATTTTATTTCTGTTCATATTCCTGCATCAGATAAGTATATTATAGATTCAAAGGAAATTGACAAGATGAAGGATGGTGTTGGATTATTAAACTTATCTAGAGGAGGAATAATTAATGAAGAAGAACTTTTAAAAAATCTGGATTCTGGTAAAATTTCTTTTGTTGGTGTTGATACTTTTGAAAATGAACCTAATCCTAGTATAAAGATTTTAATGAATTCAAGTGTTTCACTTACACCTCACATAGGTGCTGCAACTAATGAAGCTCAAGACAGAATTGGGGTTGAACTTGCTGAAAAGATTAACGAGATTTTAAATCAATGAAAAGACTAAAAGAGAAATGGGGTATAAAATCTAATTCTCAATTAATAATTATTTTAATTGTCTTTGCTATTACTGGCTCTACAAGCGCAGCTATATCTGGCCCTACAATTGACTTTCTATTTGGTGAAATTGATATGAATGGTTTCCTAAAGTTTATTTTACAACTTGTTATCATTATGCCAATATATCAAGTGCTATTATTGTTCTTTGGGTTTGTTTTTTTTCAGTTTAACTTCTTCTTCAAGTTTGTAAAAAAGTTTTTGAAACTATTTGGCCTAGGTTTTTTTTTCAGAGATTAATTCTGAAAATGATGATCTCAACTTATTTAGCTTTGGATTAATCACTGCCTGACAATATGCATTTTCAGGGTTTTTTGTAAAATAATCATGATGATAATCTTCAGCTACAAAGAATTTTTGAATTTCATTAACTTCTGTTACAATTTTATCTTTAAAAACACCCTGGGTTTCAAGTTCCTGAATATAATCTACAATAAATGACCTTTCTTCTGGTTTACAGAAAATAGAAGACCTATACTGAGTTCCAACGTCAGCACCTTGTCTGTTTATCGATGTAGGGTCATGTACAGTAAAAAAAACATTTAAAATTTGATTTAAACTAATTGTTTGATTATACTTTAACTCAACTACTTCAACATGATTTGTATATCCCTCACAAACTTCTTCATAAGTGGGATTGTCAGTTTTGCCACCCATGTACCCAGGTGCTGTTAATGTAATTCCATTAACTTTTTTAAATACTGATTCAATACACCAAAAACATCCCCCACCTAAATATATACTATTATTCATTTTCAGAATTTAAACTAAAAGGTTAATATTGTAAAATTATGGAATTATTACTTTCAGCTAAAAATATTTCTAAAAGTTTTCAAAACAGAAAAGTTCTCGATGATATTTATATTGAAATAAAAAAGTCTGAAATCATTGCAATATCAGGTGCTTCTGGTGCTGGTAAAACTACTTTGTTAAATATACTTAGTACACTTGATAAACCGGATGAAAACTCTAGTTCATCATTAATTATTGATGGTGAAAATGTCTTTAATTTAAATAATGGTGATTTATCTAAACTTAGGAACACAAAGATTGGATTTGTATTTCAGTTCCATGAGTTAATTCCAGAACTAAATGTCATGGAAAATATTTGTCTTCCTGGATGGATTAAAAATGACAGTAAAGTATCTGACAATGCAAATAGCCTAATTAGCTATTTTGGTTTAGATAAATTAAAATATAAAAAACCTAATACACTCTCTGGAGGAGAAAAGCAAAGAGCTGCAATAGCTCGAGCAATGATAAATAAACCAAAGATTATTTTTGCTGATGAACCTACAGGTAATCTTGATTCGAAAAATTCAAAGATCTTATTTGATATATTCTTTAAACTTAGAGATGATTATGATTGTTCTATTGTAATTGTGACTCATAATCCAGAAAACGCTAAAAAATGTGACAGAAAACTTCAAATAGTTGATGGTAAAATCAAAGTTTAATATTCCAGATTTGAAAGATTTTCTTGACGAAAAATCTTATCAATATGAAAGTCTAGAATTTATTAAAGATGATCCTATTTTAATACCTCACTCTTTTACCAAGAAAGAAGATATAGAGATATCAGGATTTATTACATCTGTAATTTCATGGGGTAATAGAAAATCTATTATAAATAGTGCAAAGCGAATTATCAAATTTATGGATAATTCACCTTTTGATTTTATTTTAAACCATACTAATAAAGACTTATATAAAGAAAAGGAATCAATTCATAGAACCTTTAATACTACTGATTTAAATTATTTCGTTGTCTCCTTAAAAAAAATTTATAAAGATTACAATGGTCTAGAAGATATTCTAGCTAACAAATCAAATGGAAAGGATTTACAGGAGCGTATTTCAACTTTTAAAAAGATATTCTTTAGTTTAGATCATCCACTAAGAACTAGAAAACACCTCCCCTCTCCCATTGATGGATCTAGTGCTAAAAGATTTAATATGTTTTTAAGATGGATGGTAAGATCAAGTGAAAAAGGAGTAGACTTTGGCTTGTGGAGTAAAATTGAAAAATCAGAGCTTTCACTTCCATTAGATGTTCACACAGGAAGAATTGCAAGACTTCTAGGCTTGCTTGAAAGAAATACTAACGATTCAAAATCTGTACAAGAAATAAATTTAAAATTGAGAGAAATGGATCCAAAAGACCCTGTGAAATATGATTTTGCTTTATTTGGATTAGGTGTTTATGAAAATTTTTAATGATTTTTTTCCCATTGAATTAATAAGTTTATTTAATTTTGTTAAATTCTTTTCTAAATGAGCATACTCTTAAAAGGCGCAACAATAGTAGATAATAAGAGTAATTTAAATTTCAAAACAAAAGATATATTGATAAAAGAAGGTCTTATAGTAGATATTGCAGATAACATTAAGACTAAATCAAAAAAAATTA
>Ga0136656_1000138_pt1 | contig 22466 bp, 13 predicted proteins | sample CPBDNA_9_FD_94862 | JGI IMG/M metagenome (GOLD analysis project Ga0136656, IMG submission 94862) | Freshwater to marine salinity gradient microbial communities from Chesapeake Bay, USA - CPBay_Sum_15_0.8_DNA (version 2) | ecosystem: Environmental > Aquatic > Marine > Coastal | place: USA...
AATTGTGGATTTGTCGAACCAATGTCGTTTGCTGGAAGAGAAGCAAAGGTTTGTCCTGTATTTCCTCCAACAACTATTTCCGAGCCTCCTGCTGTTAATGTTGAATTACAATTCGTTTTAACACCGATAGCTTGAGAGCCTCTCGCTAAAACAATGGCATTTCCAGTAACAGAACCAACAACAGGTCCCTGAAATTCAAAATATGAGTTCACAGTTCCGCTTCCACCTATGAGAGCAGATTTAGACGATTCTACGGTGACGTTATTTATTATTAAATAACTATTCACATTTGGTACAATACAAATCCCCGCATTGACACCGGTACCTTCAAAATCTACGTAATAAAGACTTGCGAACCCGCTACCAGAACAATAAACACTATTAATGATAGCTCCATTAATGTATGCTGGACCTTCGTTAACATCTACGCTTAGGTTTATTTCAATAAATGAACCGTTTAGTTGGCAATTTCCTCGAACTTGAATACTTCCTACATCAGATCCAGCATAAACACTAGCCCAAGAATCTGAAATAGTAGGATTAAAATAGGCGCTGCCAGGGGCGCTAGAGAATTTGCACCCATAGAGATCAATGCCTTTAAGTACAGGATTTACGCTATTGCCACGTATTTCTATTCCAATCAAACTAACTCCAGCAAAGCTATTAGTGCTTGTTTTTTCGCTATAAGAAAAAGCAGGTCCACCAGCGAAACCATTAATTTCAAATTTTGTTCCGTATTCATAAACAGAAATAGGTACAAAACTATTATAGTCAAACTCTCCTACAAATTCTAGATTTGGAGAAGTTGATTGCGCAACTACTGCTGCTTGATCTGGAAAATTGAATGAAGAGAAATATTCTATTAGCATCCAATGACTTCCGTTCGTGATAGTATCACTGTATGGGCCAACATTTCCAGAAAGTCTTGCTTTTTTTCCGCCAACAGGAGAAAATGTAGTTGTACCAACTGGTAAAGAAATAAGTGGATTACTGGTATCTCCATAAATAACAACCGATATAGCGGGAGGTACATTGACTACGTTTGGAAATCTGAACGTGCCGGAACCACATCGTATTTTTATGAACGTATCTTTCGCTATATCTTGAGGTATAGAATCAACAGCCCTTTGTGGTGTTGCATATGGGTTACTTTCGGAGCCATCACCATTTGTGTCATCTCCTGCTGTACTAACATAGAGATCTACTTTACTGTCAACAATGTTGTCAAACAAAGGGCTGCTATTATCCAGTAGTATGTTGCTTGGCGTTTCTTTAAAAAATCCATCTCCGTATCCCATTACGAATTATCTCCTTCTATTATATCTATCTCTTCTTTTTGTGTTTCTTCTGTGTTGGGTTCTACTACTTCTGTAGGTAGATTTTCTATAGAAAGTAATTTTGTAGAAAAACCTCTATTAAAAATTTTTCCTATGAACCCAAGAGAGAACCCTTTGTTGAAACCATTAAACATCAGCCTACTCCTGCTGATCCTGACCAGTTTGTTGATAGTTCGCTTCTGTCGATAGTTGTCAATCCAGCAACAACAGTAAAAGTGGGGCTGTGATTGGTATGCGCCATAACATGTAAATCAACAACTCTCAAATCTCCACTAAAAGATTCATCTTTTGCTAATAAAAAATAGTTGTTTTCGTTTACGACTCCATTTTCACTAAATCCAATTCTTATAGAATGGGAATCTCCGCTTGTATTCTTTATTGTAATAAACTTGGTTACTTGAGGAAATTCTATTACAACTGTTTCTCCTCCAGCAGCGCTTGGAGCAACCACAGAAGATGTAACAAACGGTATACCAGACGTAAGATATGAATTAGTATTACCCAATCCAGGACGAACAACATTTAATGTAGACATATAATTTCCTCTTTTTAGTTTAATTTATAATAAATAGTACAATTTTTCAATAAATCACAAAATGCATTCATTTTATCAATAAAATGTTGTAGATTCATAGACGTAGACAGAGCTATCTTTTGTTGTTTCTCCCAATGGATTTGGTTTATTTGAAATGATAGCTGTTGAACCATCAGAACTAATTAAAACATTTGAACCGAAGTAATCTCTTTCTGCCTTATCACTAGGAGTTAATGTGTCTAATTGTCTCCAAGAATTCCCTTTTTTATAAAAGAAAAATACTGCGCCATTTCTAGTTATACCATCTGAACTTCTATTGGCTGCGCCTAGTAAAATAATTTTCTCTTGTTTATCTATAGATAAACGATCAATATATCCAATTTGATCTGCTGCTTGTGGAGTGTCTATTGTTAATTTATTTTTTTCAATCCAAGAACCATTTTCTCTTTCAAACAAATACACAGCTCCTGCGCCAAAAATATTTTCTACTCTATGTCCTGATGCTCCTACTAATAAAATATTTCCTCCTGGACTAAAGTAAGGTGTAGAAAAGAAATTACTAGAATGTTCGGTAGAGCCAGTCAACTGCTGAACTTCTGTCCAAGTTCCATTTTGTCTTTCGAATATATAAACAACGCCATTGCTAGCAAACCCATTTGAATCTCTTGAATTGATGCCAACGGCAATAAAGTTGCCGTCTGCACTTAAAGAAGTTTTACCAAAGTAATCTTTTTCTTGTTTATCACTTGCTGTGAGTTTTTGCACTTGTGACCATGTGCCGTTTTGTTTTTCAAATACATAAACTGCACCGGCAGCATCAAGATTGTCTGGATCGTTTGTAATTGATCGAAGAATGATTATGTTACCATTAGAACTTATTCTTGGATAACCTAATAAATCATCATTGTTAGGGTCGTTTGTTGAAATTTTTTGTACTTGTGACCATGTGCCGTTTTGTTTCTGATAGATATAGGCACATCCAGAGTTGCTAAAATTGTTTGTATTTTCTGCAGGGGATGCTGAAACTATGGTCGTGCCATCTTCGCTTATGGCTACTTCTCCAAATTTATTAATTTGTTGATTATCGCCTGATGTTAATTTTTGTACTTGTGACCATGTGCCGTTTTGTTTTTCAAATACATAGGCAGAGCCTGCTAAAGAAATTCCGTCTACTTCTTCTGATGTTGCTCCTGAAACGATTATGTTTCCATTTCCGCTGATGGCCGTGTATAAGCCAAATTCTGTTTTTTCTTGATTTGTATCTCCACTTAATTTTTGTTTTTGTATCCACTTTAAAGGATTTTCGTAAAAGAACATATTTAGTTTCCCTTTTTAGTTTTTGGAACATTATTTTTTTTACAATAATGTTCATAAAATTGGATAGTTTATTTAAAAGAACACTTTTATTTCTTAATTTAGAAAAGGGAAACTTTTTATTATTTTGACTAAAAATTAAGAATAAATTTCTATGTGTCCCGACTATAGATTTAAAATTAAAAACTCTACTTTTAGAGCTGGAGTATAAATACGCGTATTTTATGCCTTTATTATACATGACAAGTATAAATAGTGTTTTATTTTTTAAAACGCCGCGCAAAAACTCATCAAATAATCATCATTTGTTATTGGAATCGCTTTCTCCTTTCTTTGTAAGAATTGTTCTTTTGTCATCTCTCCGACATCCTTGAAACCAGAAACATCAACTTTGTAAACTTCTATTCCATATAATAATAGATTTTTTATTAACTGCATACTTTTTATTTCTGCATCTGGATCCAAAGCAAGATAGACGGTGGTATCGAATTTTACAATCTCCTGAAATAACTTACTATCCTCTCTTAACGAATTTCCTAAAATTGGAACAGAATTTTCTGCCTTAATTGCATCAAATATGCCTTCTACTATTACAAGATCGTTCTTAAAATCTACATAAAGTTCATTAAAAACGATATCTTTACTTACATTTGGGTTTTTATAGGAAGGCCACGATTTACCATAAGATCTAGCTGCAAAATAATTTACATTTCCTGCTAAATTAAATGATGGTATTATCACTCTTCCATCATATTCTCCGCCCTTACAATATCCAATTTTCCAACGGAGAATATCTTGTTTGGTGACTCCCCTCTTTAATAAGTAATTTTTTGGCTCCAAAGAAGACAAAGGTAAGTTATGATTGGCAAGAGAAATGAATTCATCAGGTAATCTTAAACTAATTTCTTGCTCCTCGTCATCCTTATTATTAGAAAATAGTTCTTCCAAAGACAAAGAAAGATCTAAGACCTCTGCAAATCTTTCCCATTCTTGTCTTTGAAGAAAATTTCCATATTTCTTTATAAGCCTAGAAATGTTGCTACCTCTAAAATCGCAAATCCAACATTTAAAAACATTTTTTTCGATATTTAGAGATAATTTTCTTTTATTATGATCGCATTTTCTACAATAAAATAGGAATTCATCGCCAGATTTATGATAATTTCCTAGAACACTTTGTAGAATTTTCAATTTTTCTGTTTCATACATAATAAGAATCCTGCTTTAGCAACGACAAAACTGTCTGCCATATCGTAAAAGTATGGCTTAATTTTACCAGTACGGCCATACTCTACAGCAAACCAACCTTCGTTGTCAAGCATATATTCCATTACCACATCTTTCCCTCTTTTTCCTTTAGGAACTGTCAATCCTATCTGTTTTCTAGCACTAACAGCAGCTATATATTGTGGCTGTATTGCAAACTTGTCCCAAGTTATATAACTCACAATTCCATTAAATTTTGTAAGTGTAGCAAGAGTTTTGGCCGAAGACATACCAGAAGAAAACATTTGTAGGCTTTCTTCGATCCAAACTTGTTCTATATTATGTAATTTAAAAATTTCTTTTAGTTTTTCTTCGACTAGTTTTGCCTTATCGAATACATTATCTGGTTTTTTTAAATTTATGTAATCGCATAAAACAACATCACCGGAAACACCTAAAATGGTGAAACCGGTGATGCTAGTGCTTATGTCTAAGCCAAGAATCATGAATCTTCAGAAAGACTCTCTTCTTCGAGAGCTTCCTCCTTAAGATGAATAGGTTCCAATCCCCTTTTTCTGGCTATTTCTACTACCATAAGCATTTGGTTCTCCAAGGCACCAGCAACTCTCAATAACTCTTGCTCCTTTTTTTGAAAATTCTCTGCTGCTGTTGCTCTTTGTTGAGTCAACTTTTGCACAGTTTCGTTTAATGAAACTAAGTTATCTCTCAGCATTTGCTCATTCTCATTTAATTCTTGAGATGCCAAGAATGCATTGACTAATCCGTAATCCATAAATACTCCTTGTAAAATTCTGCAATTTGTATTTTACAACATTTTTTTGATTTGTTAAATTTTATTGCAAAACCCATTCAACGCTATCGCTTACGAAAACTAAAGAAGATCCTGGATTTATTATATAGCTCGGTGCAGGTCCTGGACTTCCATAATCAAACACTATCGCAGTGACAACTGGGTTTGTATCATCTCTCCTAAAGATAACTTGTATTCCATCGTAAAGAGATGGATTAACTTGGAATAATACATAGCCATTACCAGATGGAATAGATGAAAAATCTATAGGATAAATATCATATTCTATAGAAGTTATGTATGTGTTTGATGCTGTTATAGCAGGAGCCTCTGTTGGTGGTGGTGGAGGTGGTGGTTCTGGTAAAAAATCGCTTAATTTTATTTGTGTTGTAGTTTCATTATTTATATATATAGAACCATCATAGCCAACAAGCTTAATCTTTGGATAAGCTTTGATTCTGTTTATAAAGATGTCGCCCTCTTCAAATTTTTTCATTTTTACAGATCCAGTTTCATTTTTATTACTAAATTATCGTTTTCTTTTTTTCTAACAGGATTTGCTAATTTGGCAATTCCGATTAAGTTCTTTTCTTCATCATAAAGAGCTACTTTTGAAATGTAAGTTGTTTTTTCTAATCTTGGCTCTTCTTCATCGTATTTAGTAGGTACTATATTTTTAACCTTATTATTAGAATTTTCAAAAAATCCTCTAGGTCCAGTTTTAATCTTTTCTTCTTCGCTAAACTCAACATAAGTTGGATTGTTAGAATGGTTAAATTCTCCTTTTCCTGCTCTAGCCATCATTGTTATGGAAGGGATTTCTTCTGTTCCATCAAATTCCAAAGAAAAAGATGAATCTGGTACTGTACTAACCCCTTCAGAACCTGTAGTTAAGAAATATTTCCATGCGGGGCTATACGAATCGTCTAAAGGATCGTAGACATTAAAATCGTCTTTATAAGTTGAATGAATAGACCAACTACCAGTCAATAAAATAAATCCTTCTGAATATAAAACGACTCCAGCGACACTACCAGAACCCATACTTCCCTCTGGGCCTGTCTGTATCAACTCTCCATTGCCATTTATGTCTGTCAATTCAGCTATTAAAGATCCTGTATGATACCATTTACAACTCACAGTTCTTTTTTTTATCGATTTGCCATAAAAAATAGAAGGAATACTTATCAATCTCAATTCTTGTTCTTCTTTATCTCCCAAGCTAGAAGAAAAACTATAATGAGGACTTATTTTTTTATAATAATTAAGAGTATTCTTTAAAGATAAAAGTTTTCTTTTTCTATTTCCATCAGAATCTAATAAACCAGATAAATAAAAATCAGAACTAATACTAGAAACTAAAGGATAATTTTCTCCTTTTATAACATCTCCATAAACGAAATCATTGTTGAATTCGCTAGTAGATATTGTTTTAAAGGAGCCTAGACTACCCTCTTTTGTTATAAAAGGGAAAGGCTGCGAACCTGTTACTAACATTGCAATTCCCTTTTAAAATTAATAATCTAGTCTAACTCTCAAAATCATTTCATTTTCTGGAGTCTTTTTAAGAGGTTCTGATAGTTTTGCTGTAGCCAACAATTCGTTATCTGAACTGTATAATCCAACTGTAGTGACATATGAAACCGGACTATCTATTGAACTATCTTTTACTCTAATCTTACTCTCCGAGAGATAGGTTGGATTAGAACTATAATTAAATTCATTGTGGTTTAATCTGCAGAAATACACTGTGGAATTCAACTCTACAGTGTTATTGAAATCAATGTCGTTAATTCTTTGTCTAATAGCATCACTAAAATCTTGAATACTAGAACCAGTTAATGCTTCAGATACACTTTGATCTGTAGAACCACTTTGTAAAAATTGTGATGTTCCACTGAACACAGAGGCAGTAACAACCATGATTCCCGCTTGATAGAATACTAGACCACAGGGAGCGGAAGAAACACTACTGCTGTGTAAAATTCCATATTCTCCAGCAGGAGAATTAATTCTATAATCATTATTTGCACCATAGTCTCCTAGAGTTTTTGTCTGAGAGAATGGGGCAGAATAATCTCCTGTGCCTAAAACTACTCTTACGGAATTTTTCTTTATTTCGTCTTTAACTAAGAGTCTGGAGAAGCTGAAAAATACGCACTCTTTAAGTTTTGTCCCTCCAGCAACTATGTTACCGTCTTCATCGAAAGGTAAAATAGAACCAGTCACATCGTGACCAACTAAAACTTGAGATAATTGATTATACATCTGTACTTTTTTATTTTCATCTACCGCTGCTACATTTCCAGCTAAATTTGAATCTGCTGAATACCCACAAGATAAATCAAAAATATGATTAGCCGAAGAACTTAAAAATGGGTAATCGTAAACAGATTGAAATCTTCCATGAGAAAAATTTTTAATGTTTTCTTCATTATACGTTCCATATACTAAAGTTCCTGTTATTGGTATAGATTCGTGTAATAACGTTCTTGTCGATACTACATCATCGTTAAGTAGTGTTTTATATGTTGTGGCCATTTCTGCTCCTATTGTAATTTAATAAATCTTATTGGAATCTCTACTTTTGTTCCAGTTGTAGCACCTGTTACTCTTACAATCGTATCAATAAAATAAAAAGATGAAACCCCATTGTTCAAAGTCAGGTTAAAGGAATCCCCTAATTTTTCAAACAAAAAAGTACTTGTTTGTAATTCAAGAGATGCTCCTATTTTAAAATTAAATCTCGAACCTTGAGGTCCTCTTATAACTCTATCCCTTGATTCTACTGCCGATGTAGTTGGAGCCAATACTTCAACAAAATTGTCATCAGAATTCGCAGTAAAATAATAACTTGCTACGTTATCGTCATCTATGTAAGATACTGCAGCACGATTTGCATCCAAATCCATTATAGAACCTAATCTGTTGTCTAATTCAACTATAAATTGTGTTTCTCTCAAATCGCTGTCTATTTCTCTACTAGAAGGTATTTCTAGTGTGTCTAATCCCTGATCTAATACGATTGACTGATCTGATTCTCCGTTTAATCCATCCAATACTCCAACTCTATCAGCAGAAGTCGTGAATACTGACTCGGTATCTTCATCAACTGTTATAAGAAAAGTTCCTAACAAATGACGTTTAGTACTTGTTTCTTCTTCATTTAAAAGCATTGTTGGCAAATATAATAAATTATTTCTAGAAATAGAAATAAGTTTAGACTTCATCCCTGACATGTTGTCGGTAAATGCTTCTAGAATCGGAGTACTTAAGATGTCTATATCGAAATAAGCGGAACCTCTAGGATCTTGGTTGTTGTACAACGAATAGTCAATTTCGTCGTCTCCTAAAGCGAACTTTTCAATTCTAAAAGAACCATCTCCCTTTGCTAATCTATGTCTACCTGCGTCAGTTAGTACTGCATCTAAAATTATGTCGCCGCTATTGTCTAAAAAAGCCATTATTTGCCTCCACCTTTTGTTTTATTATAAATATGTTGATTAAAAAAAAATTACTCATTTTTTATAATGTTTACGTTTCTATGGGTAAATTTTACATTAAAATCTAATACTTTTTTAGTATTTTTAGAAGTTAAACGTATTTTTATTTTTTTATCCCAAATTCTATCATCTCCGGAACCTAATTTAATTTTATTTTTAATCTGGTTAGCACTTTTTATCTTACTATCTTCTTCTTCTTGATCTATTAAAGATTGAACTATGTTTGGTTGTATTTTTATAAATCTTTTAACTTGCCTATCTTCAGCACCATATTTTTTTTCTTTAAATTCTACGTGATTAACCAATGGATAAATAATGCCATCCTGTTTTATCATTTCTACTTCTATAACTTTAGTAGGATTTGATAAATTGCCGTGGATGTCTACATTTCTAAATGTATAATAGAATTTTTTATTAGGAAGAATTTTGTCAACAAAAGATGCACTATTACTTTCTAATTTATTAATTTTATTAGATAAAGTAGCTATCCTATTTCCATCAAAATCAGAATAGGATTCTGGATGGGTTTCTGTCCTGAACACATGGAATTCCTGTATTACATCGTCACCACCGAAATTAATCTCTTCTCCTTCTTGTTTCTTTTGATTTTTCAAACACTTTAAAAATTTTTCTCTATCTCCATCTTCTATGTAAACAGGAAAGTTTTTATAAAAATTTACAGAACCATTTAACATTATTAAAACTTTATTATCTTGTTCTTTATAAAAATTTAAAGAAACTTCTGGAGGGGCTGGTGGTATGTCTGTAATTATAGCAGATTCTCTATAATATGGGACTTCCACCAATGACATCTGAGGTCTATTCCGAATTTCAAGAAATTTCTGTGCGGTAGAAAGATCTTCTATGTTTTCATTATAATACACATTACCCAAAACAAACTGATAGGCGTAGATTACATAGGTATAATCTTGTTCATACTTCACTTGAGTATCTATGTATTCTATCATATCAATCTCGGTATCGTTTGGTATAAAAATGTTTTGTATAGGTAAAGATTGTGGCGTTATCTCTTTGCCTCTATATTTAGCTACCCTGTACATTAATGTTTCATTATAACATGTCTTTCCATTTAAAATTTCTTCATATGTTCTTAGATTGTTTTCTAAAAAATTAAACAATTTACTTTTTAAGATTGCTATTCTTAGAGAGTTGAAAAATTTATTATTACCTATGTCTAGTGATTTTCTTTTGTTTTGATATTCTCCTAAATAAATTATGTCTTCAGGCAATGAATCTATTTCTTGACTATCTTGAATTTCTTCAAATATTTCATTTAAATTCCAAGTACGATTAGTTGTTTGAGTAACCTCGGTATCTAATTCAAATGTTTTGTTTTTAGGATCTACTTTGTTAGTTTCTAGATAACTTTTAGTTATTTGTTTATAAAATGATTTTTCACTATATGTATTTTCTACTATAATGCTATCGACAATTTTGCCAATAAAAGTATCTACTAGATCGGTTTCTTTTAAAATAGTAAAAAATTTAGCAATCCTATCGGTTTTAAATTGAACGCTCATGTTCATAGGAAAATTTTCTTTTTCAAAATTGTATTTCCTAATTAAATCCAAATCTTTTGATGAAATTACTACATTTTTCATTTTATTTGATAAGTTTTCTATAGTCGAAGTATCTGCGATGTTATTATATGTATTAGAAAATAAATCATAATATTGTCCCTTGGTTTCTTTTATCGAACCAAGTCCTGGATCTTTACCATTCAAATCAATATTACTATCTAAATTAATTATTCTCGTGTACTGTGGATCTGAATCTTCGTAATTTCTTTGAGTCAAAAACAAATACATATTTGGTAAAACATTTTCTTTAACATCTTGAATTTTAAAAAGATGTTCATAAGATCTAATAAAAAAATTATATTCTGGAGAAACATTGGCAACTATAGAATTTATTGGGGACTGAACTTCGTTAAAATCTTTTTTGGCAAATGGTAAATCCATGGAAAAAACTTGATCTTCAAATTCTTGTGTCAAATTTACAGTAGGCAGAAAAGAAAAATCTATTTTTCCAAACTCACTTATCGAACCATCAAAATTACCACCATTAACATAAGAATCGAGAAGTTGTGGAGAAAAAACTTTACTACTACCTATAGTAAATCTTGATTGATTAAAAATTATTTTATATTTTTCTTTAAAAAAATCTAAAGGTTCTCTTTTTTCAATTTTATTAGACGATTGAAATCGTAATTCATATAAACCTTTGTATACTTCTTTGTCTTTGTTGATAAAGATAAACTTCTTTTCGTTTGTGTCTAAACCCCAATAATGACCCATTCTTCCTCTTAAAGAATCTGTTATGTGAAAAGTATTGTCTGTTATAGAATTTGAATTAGAGAATTGTTGTCTAGAAGACCCTACTAAACTATCCAAAATAAACAGTTCTCTTTTTCCTTGACCTCTTGGATCTATAAATCCTTCTGGTTTTAAATCAAGAGAAACGGGTTTAAAGTCATAAACAGAATTTTTTATCGATTCTGTCTCCTTTTCCTCTTCCTTAGTTTTACTAGGGCTGCTTTCTCCTAAAAATATGTCTGTTTTAAATTGAGAATTTTCTTTAACTATTGTATAGTTTATAGAAACAGGTTGTCCTATAGCTGAACCCACAAGTGAACCAATCGGAGTAGAAACGCCAATACCAGGAATAGTAGTAATTTCTCCTGTTTCTGGATTATATGAACCCAATTGTTGTCCTTCCTCCTCTGGCGTTTCTTCGATATCGCAATATCGGGAAATTATATCTGCCAAAGCTTCGTGGTCTGGCTCTATACCTAAAGGCTCCCTATCTAGAAACCCTTGAGAAGCTACTGCATCTTTTATTGGACTATTGACAACCTGTGGTGTCGTAATAGAAGGTATACCAGGAGAAACAGGCGAACTTGCTGTATTTTTGCTTTGCGTTTTTGCTGTACCTTTGTCTTGTATCGCAAAATCATTAACAGCTGTAGTCGTATTTGTAGTTGCAAACTTTTTATTATTTTTCAAAAAACGCGACATCTCTATTATCTCCTAGTTTTTTTAGTTTTAGTCTTTCTTTGCTTATTTTTATTAGTCTTTTTCTTTTTCTTTATTGTTTTATCTGTCTTTTTGTTAACTAGAGATTTTTCCACTTCCTTCTTTTCTAGTTGCTTTTGAACTTTTTGATCTTCGACTACTTTTTTTATTGGTTGCTGGTTAACCAATCCAGTTTTGGCTACACTAGCGGGAAACTTAACTTGCTCTTTTACTATTTTGTTGGTAGCTTCCAAGTCTTTCTTTTCCAACGAGACAGATGTTTTTTGCTTTTCTATCGTAACAATCTGTTTCTTTGGTAGCTCTTTCTTATTTGTTTCTGGTTGTATAAAAAAAGTTTCTTCCAATACCTTAGTGTTTTTTATTGATTCCGGCTTCTTACCAGATAAGAGATCTTTGTGATCTACCATTTTTGCAATAACTTTTTTATTGTTTGGTAAATTATCATATACTTCTTTTGTTAACTTTTCCCATTTTGGCTTGCCTAAAAGATTTCTTCCATCTTCACCTTTTTCATAGCCTGTTAAAATTTGTATCTCTTTTATTGCTTTTACTTGTATTTGTTTGGTGGCATCGAATCCTTTTCCAGGAGATAAAACAGAACTTTTTCCTTTATCTTTTAAAATTTCTGCCTGAATCTGAGGTGGTATTGCGCCCTTTTTTTCATTAGTCAGAGAAGAGAAGTCTCTACCGATAGACTTGATTTTTTCTTTTCTATTTTTATTATTAAATTTAATTGCATCGAAAGAATTTTCTCTGGAACCACGAAGAGTTCTCGGAGGTTTTATTAAATCCATTTCTTTAGCTATTGAATCCAAAAATTTTGGTAGACCTCCCCTATCTCTCACTATGTCTTTTTTATTATCAGTGCCAGAAGAAACTTTTGTTGAATCTGGAGGTTCTGGTTCTGGAATGGGTCTAATAACAGTTTTTGGCTTTTCTTCTTTTTTTAGCTCTATAGTAACACTATGTCCTGCTCCTATACTTTTTGTAAATGCTTTTAGAGTACCCTCTAGAGTTTCAAAATCTTCATTAACAACTATCACTTCTTCGCTAATCCTAGAAGCTATAGCGAGATTTCTAAAACTAGTCACAATTTCATTTTTTCTCAAATCAGAAACTACTTTATTTGACATATTTTCACGAGAATTTAAAGAGTCTTTCAATATGTTCTTTTCTTTTGAAGAAGAACTCTTTAGATTGTTTGCCAAATTTCTATAATTTTCTCCAAATCTATCATCAACATTAATAGATTTTTGTATTTCTTCTTGCATTCTTTTGTTTTTTGTAAAATTAATTTCTTTCTTTTTGGTAGAAATTCTAGTCGGAGTCAAAAAAGAGTAATTAACATCTGTTATTTGCCTAGAAGACGAGAGATCATCAGGTTCATTAATGTCTGGATTAGTAGAATTAAAATATTTAAGCGTTTCTTGTTCTATGGTCTTTTTGAAAATGTTTCCAGTCAATGTCAACAAACCTTTTCTATCATTTAAATTCTTTTTTAGTTGAGGTTTGTTTATTTTCTTTATTTCAGCTCTAGATAAAGTTGTTCTAGTACTTTTTACTATTTTTTGCCTCTTTATAGTTTTCTTTCTAGATTCTGGAATCAAATCCGAATCGAAATAGTTGTAAAATATAGTATTATCTGCATCTGCATTATGTACTTCATCTTTAAAGACATGAGTAATAAAGAACGAACTATTAGATTTAGAAGAGACGCTAGGTTTTTCTTGTGGATTACTACTTTTTTTGTAAGATGTTAGAGTTTCTAATTTAGAAATAATAGTATTGTAAAGAGAAATAACCAAATTTATACCGCTTGGATTTCCACTACTAGGGCTTATTAATTTTACGATCTCTTCTATAAGAACTTCTTTATTTAAATCATCTATAAAAAGAGACATGACATCTGCATATATTATGGCAGATGTTTGCCAAATTCCGTCTGTAGGGTTTCGCTGCAACATGCGTTCGGTAAATGATTTTGTAAAGGAATTTGTAAGAGGATCGTAATTTCCTTCTAAATTATTGTTTTGTCTATTTTTGATACTAAAAAGATTGTTCGTATGTGGATCTAAATCTTCATTAAAAAATCTAGTAATAGAAGGCCTAGAAGATTCTTGGTAATATTCTTCCAATAAAGATTTTTGTATCACTAGCTGATCTATTAGATTTCTAAGCACTGGCAAAAACGGATCATCAATTTCTATTTCTAACCCATACTGATACATGCCATCGGTAATAAATGTCATGGTTCTATCTGTTAGGTTAAATTGTTTTATTTGTTCTTCATCACTAATTGTTGTTGGAATTTCTTCAAAAAAAACAAAATCTGTATCTATAGTTTCTATTATATCATTTTTTTGTGCTGTTAGAACCAAAGTTTCGTCTATTTCATTGTTGTCAAATTTTACATATTTTTGTTTTGGATGATGGGTTTGCTTGACTCTTCTTCTAAAGATCCTTAAAAATTTTATTCTAAGATTGTCAGCTACTGTCTTTGCAAGAGTTGAGTCATATGAATCTATAAAATTTTTATATTTAGAGTTTGAAATAGCTAATTGCTTTAAATCTACTGAGAATGAAAAATTGCAATTCTGGTTAGCATCTTCAGAAATACTATTCATCGTAAAAAATACATCAGTATTTATATTAGTAGTATAGTCGTTACTACTTACGTTTTCTAAACGATTAAATATTTTTTTAATTTTTTCAAAATTTAATTTAAGTTTTTTTATTTCTTTGTAGTTTCTAAAATCTTGGATTTTAGAATTCTGTACAGCTATTCTATTCAAAGGTCTAGACTGTTCAGTTTCTTCGATACCAGTCGAATAAGAATTTGTTTCCGCTACATAATGTATTGGTCCATCCCATATCTTTCCATTTTCTTCTAAAAATACAAAACTTTGAGATACAGGCTCATAGTTTTCAATCACTTTTTCAACATATGTTCTAGAAAAAGTATCTGCTATAGGATATTTTAAATTGTAATCTTGAGATAAACCTTCTAGATCAAAATCTACTACGCAAAAATAAAATAAGTTTTTTGGTTGAGAGGTAGGAATTATGAAATTTGTTTTATAATAAACGTTTTCAAGTTCTGTTCCATCATCATTAACTTCTTTTTCAATTTTCAAATTATCTAACAAAGACACTTTCTGTTCTGTAACGATTGTCCTTAATAAATTTCGTGTCTGTGAATCAGTAGTAGTGCCAAGCAAATTTTTTGCAATTATTCTTAAAGAAATCATTTCTGGATTATTAAACTTAGTATCGCTAAATAATCCAACAGCTTCTCTAGAAATAGAAACTAATTTTAAAATTTGTGGCTCCAAAGTTTGATAGATCTTTATTTTTAAATATTTTTTTAAATTAATTTCTTGAAACCATTTTCCATACAAGTCATCATCAAATTGTTCTCGTATAATAAGACTTAAAGTAATTCGCAAGGAATCCTCAGTCTGTATATAATCGAATTGTTTTTTTTCAGACTTTATGTGAGGATTAATATCATCTGGGAAAAATCCTGAATTTTCTAAAGTAATTTTAGAAATCGATACTTCTGGTATTACAGAATTAAATAATCCTTCTTCACTCAAATTCGCCATTTTAACAATCCTCGAACCTATCTAAGTCCTCTTGTGTAACTTTGCTGGTTACTGAATAATCAGCTCTCTCCAATTCTTTATCTTCTTCACAATTTATAACATAGCCATCTTGTGCTCTCAATTTTTCTAATTCAGGCTCTGTTAGATGTTTACATAAAGTTTTTGAATCTATCTCTCTGTCTATATGTACATCAAAATAGAATTCTACAAATTGATTCTCTACGCTGTCCACTGGAAACTTACTTAGAATTGGAAATACTTCCATCCCTTCTTCTTCGTTATCCACATAAATACCGTCTATAACTTTTTCCTGTTTTGTAAAAAACTTTAAAGGAATCTCTATTTCACCCTTGCTTCCTGATTCGATCATAAACATTTCTAAATCAAAGTTTTCATTTAAAATTTCTACATTATCTTCATTGACATCTAATAAAAGATAGTCATCTTCTATCGCAATAAAAGTTCCATCTTCATATTTTTTATTCATAAAATTTAATTCATTTTCCATCAATTCTTCATCTTTTGTTACAAATGTTTTATATTCAACATCGTTAAGGTGTATTATATTGGATGTATTTGGCAATCCAACAACATTCACACTAGATGTAACATAATCTATTTTTCCATTTAAAACCTTTACTTTCCAAGAAGGTATTTTTTCTAAATCTATTGAGGAATTGGCTAAAGGTAATGATGTGTTTGAAAGCTTTTTTCTTTTATCAATAAATACGGTTTTATCGTTTGGATTTTCTATTAATCTTTTTTTTTGTTCCTTAATTCTAGTTTCGGCTCCATCAAATGAATAGAAAATCTTTGGTCTAACAGTTTCTTTTATTCTTTTTTGTGATTCTTCTTGCTTTTCGACATACCCAGAATATTTCGTATCATAAATGATATCGTCATCGTAGAACTCGTAATATATTGGTTTCCACTTGCCTTTAGATAACAAGTGTTTGCCATAAGTTGTTAGTTCTACATTTAAAACTTCTTCTTTTAGATTAAAAAATGTCATTTTATTTTACCGGTATAATATAAATACACGTTTATTCGTTTTCTTTGTTATCGTATTTTAATTCCAATTCCACTTTAGCTAATTCTACAAGAGAAAAGAAATCATAAGGCCAGTTATAACTATAAACATCAGTACCCTTTTCTCGTCCTATTATTTTATTGAAATTAAATCTTTCATCATCTTTGCTGTTAGAAGTAACTTTAAAATAGTCAAATTCTGCTTTTTTCTTTACTTTGAACACCATCCATCTTAAATTATTTGGTATTTCTTTTCCTTCAAAAAACTCGTATGGAGCAGATTTGTGAGAAATAATTATATCTTCTTCTTCGGCAGTATAGCTTATTTTAGGCATTAATCCTTGCCAAATATCTGATAAATCTTCTTGGTCTAATACGTGATTAAATTCGAATAAGTAAATCACAAATGGCTCTATGTCCTCATACTGTAAAAAGTTCATCTCTGGCGGTATTATGTATTTTTCCATTTTTTCTATCATCTGTGTAATAGATGTGCTTTGAATTGTTTCTTCGATTGTTTGTCCAGAAACTACATCTCCTGAAGATACAGCTGGCTTGTTCTCTCTAAGATTAGCAAGTTGCCTTGAAAAAATATCTTTTGAAATTTTTATAAATTCAAAATTGGTCGAATTTTTAGTTTCCAAAGAATGTTCTGCATTCCTAGTTGACTGGTCTACGTATGGAATGACTAAAATAGCTTCACTAATAGGTTTAGTCTCTGCTATTTCTCCTATGTTCTTTTCTTCAGATTTTAAGCCTATTTGATCGAGAAGAGATGCAGAAAGCGGAGATGCAATAGTAGAAAATGGATATTCTAATCTAATTTTTACTCCTTTTCCATTCTTCGGTAGTTCTCCATAACCACTCCACATACCACGTCCAAAACCGCTCGTCTTGCTATAATTATTTATGTGCTGTTTGGTTTCCTGTTTCGAGAAATCTAAAATAGGTGTTTCCATACGAGGACTAATAACCCAGTTTTGAGAATCTGTCATTTCTCGAACAGTTTTTGTTCCAGTTATTTCGTCTATTGTTACTTCTACTGCTTGAGTACTACCAAAAATGTCTATAGATGAATTTATTGGCATTGCGTGCTTTAAGGCATCGCTATCTGTAGAAGCACCTTTTTTGATGTCCAAAAAGATATTCTCTACACTAGATTGATCAAAAATTTCTTGCAAAGAATAATTTCTATCAGTATTTGGCTTAAAAGAAATCCTTGCTCTTGCTACTCCTTCAAAATAAGGAGGTGTATATGGAGCATAGGCAGGATCGTTGTGGATCAACCTTCTTTCTTCTTCTGTAAATTGCGCACCTCCCCAAAGAGCTTTATCTGTTTTATTAGTTGGATAACCAAAATAGCGACCATTCATTTTTTCACCATTAGGTCCAATTGGGTGCAATTCGCTATGATAAGCTTCCATCATCACGAGTTCTGGAGATTTTTCCAAAACAAGATCCATATAATATGTTTTATTACTATTAAACTCTTTCCACCTGTAATCAGGATTACTTACAAAAGTTGTCATCTTTTGTCCTTTAAGGAAAAATTTTACAGATTCAGCAAGAAAATTACTCATAGCAAGAGTATATAATCCACTATCTTGTGAGCCAGCCTTACGATAAACAAATGGAACAGAAAATCTTTTAGGTCCAAGATTATTAAAGTCTGCAAAATCAACAGGACTTATGTATGGCTCATAGCCTCCATAAATATAGGTGCCATTGATAAATTCTAAAAGAGGATCTCCATCAGGCAAAATAGATAATGTAGTTCGTCTGACTAAGTCTTCTTTTAATTCATTTCTTTCTACAAAAGCTTCTCCTGGGAATAGTATGTTTTCAAACGGTACCCTATATTCTATATTAGACTTAAGATTTCCATTCATACTTTCTTGAATGTAAGAGCCGCTAAAATTAGCCATCTCGATTGATTTAGGATAATAGGAATTTATAATTGTTTTTCCACCATAAGGAACAATAGCAGTATCAGAGCCGGTAACACAAGGCCAGTCAACAGCCAAACCAGATTTTATAGTATTAAATAAAATTCCAGGAGCCATAAAAGGTTCTAGCGCTGCATGTTTGTAAAATTTGTCCGTGTCAGATACTTTTAGGCTAAATTCTGTAAATAAGTTATTTTTAATAACTCTTACTTTTTGTGTTCCTTCGGTGAAGTAAAAGATTGGTAAAGAATAACCTCCAACAGAATATTGTGATACAGCAACAGCCGTTAAGTTTCCATCTTCTGCACTTCTTACTAAATAATTTGATTTTTCATAATCTTGAAAATCATCATCTTTTCCGGTATTTCCTATTATAAGCTCTACATTTGCTAAATCACTATTTGTTGTGGGATTCACAAAACTATAGTACAATCTTTCGTCATCACCAACATAAGCAGTAATACTTTGATGATATTCGCTACCTACTCTAGATCTAGTAACTCTGTCATTTTTAAAATTTCTACTATAAATTAATTTAGTTGTTACGCTGGATTTATCTGGCCACTGATTATTATCTGAACTTATGGCAACATATACTCCACCGTTACCAGTAGTATCAAAAAGAGATTCGTCCGGTATAGCATAAAATACATAACTCTTATTATTATAATTAATAGCCTTAATACCAGTCATATAGCTAGTAACATTAGCAGCTGGACTAGAAACTATAACTTTTTCTTTTTCCCAAGTCTCACCGCCATCAAAACTGTTTATTACTGATAAATTATTATCTGTGCTTGGTGCAGTTTTTTCTCTAAAGTAAACTTGATAACCAGTAGAGCACGACATAAGAGATAGTCCCTGACCACTATATGCGCTAGAAACCGAACCGGTAAAAATTAAGTTTTTATTGCTCCATTTCCACTGATCGTTTTCTAAAGTCCCTGTTACTATGTAAATTTCTCCAGCGTTACTTACACCAGATGGATCTGCTTCTGGAGAAGCAATAGCCAAAATAGCTTTATTTCCATCTATCAATACATCGAAATGTTCTCCAAATTGAGAACCATCACTAGAACCACTTATATAAATTTCTGGTGACGAGGAATCAACTTTTAATGGTGCCGGTTCTTCCCAATTTAATCCATCTTTCGAAAACGAATGATAGATATACCCAGGGAATGTATTCCAATCAAATTTTGTCGAATATGCAAATAAATTAAGCCCATTTGTTCCTGAAACTAATTTAGATGCGCCTTTGTAATACGTTGACGCAACATTTGTAATACTTTTTCCATTAAATCTTTTAACAGGACTGCTAGACCAAGACTCAGGATCTTCTATACTAGAACTGTAAATGTCTATTGTTCCGTATTGATCGGTCCCTGTTCCTGAAGGTTCATAGAGAACTGCCATGTAATACTTATCTAAGTATTTTTCGACAGATAATGAATATGAATCGTTTAAAAGTGTAGCTATGGCCGTATTATCTGCAAAATCGTTTTTGTAGCTTAGATTATAAACTCCTCCATGCAAATTTTTATTTACATAGTCAGAGTACAGATTTGCTATTTGTACTGTTCTTTCTTGCGGATAAAAACCATTATAAGGTAGGAGTTTCTTTATTCCAGATACTTTTAAGTTTATGTTCTCTACTTTTGAAATACTTTCGTTTTGAAGTCTTACTAAATCGTGTTTTTTTAATAGATCTGAAGTCGCATAGTTCTTTAAAAACAAATTATTATAATTTGATTTTTCTGTTTCTGAAGAGTTGAATGTAAATTGACCATCCATAGTCAAAAACGAATTGTTCTTGGTTCTAAAATTACCACTGTTTTCTTCTAAGTAATAATTCATATGACGACTAATTGTAAACTCTGGAACGGTTGAATAATCTTTAGTCTTTCCTCTTACATCTTCTATGTAATCATCGTAAGAATCGAAGAAAGGACTTTTGTTAGATACCGTATGTGTCTCTTTTGTTAATCCGCTATCCATTGTCGAAAAAATGAAATCTGTTTTTTCAAAATCTTGTTCTAAATATTTTTCTGTAAATGTATCATAATCAACATTTTCTTCTAACTGTTCCCATGTTGCATTTTCATATTGAGTAGTTATTACGGATGACGCTATCTTGCTGCCTGTTGTTTCAAATGAGCCTCCTGCGTAAATGCTGCTTCCTGAAACGATAATGGATAATACATCGTCACTGAGGCCTTTTCCAACAGCAGACCAAATACTACTATCCCATGCATATATATGTTGATTTGCATTTGTGCCAGCGTAAATAGTATTTCCAACTTGCAATAAAGAAAACACAGTTGCTAATAAACTGTTGTCTACTAAATACCAATTAGTGCCATCAGAATATGATAAATTTGGTGTTCCTCCAGCATAAAGATAACCATCTGAATCTGAAGAGATCAGATCATAGATTGTTGGTGTACTAGAGAAGCTTCCCATAGTATTCCAATTGCTGCCATCCCATTTCATCACTCCTCTATGTGAGTTATTATAATAAATTGAACCTCCTGCATAGATCTCTCCATCGTGTACTACAAGAGAACGTACTGTTGCACTTATATTGGCTAATTCGCTACCAAGATCTTCCCAAGAAGAATTATTTAATTTTGCTACACTACCAGTACCAAATTTTCCACCAGCATAAATGTCGCTACCAGATAGCAATAAACTATATACTCCTTCAAATTGTCCGGTTCCACTCAATCCTTCTCCAGCAGAACTCCACTCAACACCATCCCATTTAGAAACATAATTTGTAAACGTGCCTCCAGCGTAAACATCGCTACCAGAAATTATAATAGTCCTAACAGTAGTGTCTAATCCTTCTCCTAGAGAATTCCATTTTTTTCCATCCCACTTAGCTATGTTGTTAACTTGCAAATCTCCAATTTGACTAAAAGTTCCTCCGACATAAATGTCGTTATTGTGCGATAACATTGTATGTATTTCGCCAAAAATATAGGAACTTCTAGATTCTGTACTGTTGTTAAAGTTATCTTCGTTTTGTATAAAACTGCCAGTATTTAATTCTCCACCACCAATAAAAGCCAAATACTTTAACTTTGGATTTGTAAAAATTTCTTCATCTTCATTTTTTATTATTTGTTGGTCAAAATTATCTAACTCTTCTGGTGGTTTGGTTAGAATAGACTTATAGCCGGTGCTTCTATATAAAGAACCAATAGATTTTTTATTTTCTAGATTGTCATTATTTATTTGCTCATAAAAATCTAAGAATATATTATCAAATTCTCCTAAATTCTCAAATTTATATCCTCTTTTGACTATTGAATTATAAACTTTCTTTTCAGAACCATAAAAAGTTGTGTAGCTGCCAAGAGAAGTTACGCTAGAGGTAGAATTAAAAATGGTTTTTTCTTGTTCTTTTTCTTCCAATAAAATTATGCTATTGAATAATCCATCATCTAAATTATCAGATATGTAAAAAGATGAAGATAGGTTTACAGATTTATTATCGCTTAAGACACCATTTTTTAACTGCACAAAATTACTACCGGTTTCTTCTGTCGATAATTGTCCTAAAGAGCTGTAATATCCGCCAGAACTATTTTTACTTCTTTTTCTGTCTTGGAAATTATTTCTCCAGAATACTCTTTGCGTACCTAATTTTATATCAAATCCATCTCTATCAAATCCTGGCTTGTTTAAGTAATAAGCATTTCTTTTTCTTGTTTTTGATAGGCTAGTGTTCTCTTCTCTAGGCCAAACAGTTTCTTTATATAAATAATTTATAAATTTTTGTATAGGATTGTCTTCTATGTCTTCTAAATTTGTATAAAAATTATACAACAAATCATAAAATTGTCCTTTGTCTTCTTCTGAACCTAGTCTCTTTAGAAGATCTTTGTTGGAAAATGTTGAAATGTTGTTAGCATATGTATGAACAACATCGTGAGACAAATCGATTGTATCATTTCCGACAAAAATAAATTTATGTCTCAATGGCCTATATTTAAATGTTACTGCTGGATCTTTGAAATTTTTAGCAGAGTCTCCATGCTTACCCTTAAAAGTTACTCTTTCTCCTTCTTTTAAAATAACAGAACTAGAAACCTGATCTTGGATAGATAAAATGTTAT
>Ga0136656_1000139_pt1 | contig 22362 bp, 24 predicted proteins | sample CPBDNA_9_FD_94862 | JGI IMG/M metagenome (GOLD analysis project Ga0136656, IMG submission 94862) | Freshwater to marine salinity gradient microbial communities from Chesapeake Bay, USA - CPBay_Sum_15_0.8_DNA (version 2) | ecosystem: Environmental > Aquatic > Marine > Coastal | place: USA...
GGGAAGATGGATTTAAAAGTGATTCATATTATATGAAACTTTGTGGATCAGGGGGTGGGGGTTTCTTCTTGGTATTTGATTTTAATGATCAAATAAACTCTAGTTTCTCTAACTTTAAATTATTTCAGATTTAATAATTACCTAAAGCTTAATTAGCTTATTACTTTGACACTATATAAATTGTAGAAGCACCATAAAGTTTTTTTCTTGTTTCAACCTTTTTAAAACCTATTTTTTTAAGTATTTCAAGAAATTTTTTTCTAGGAGGGAAGTTCTTCGTAGAATCTAATAAATAAAGGTATGCTTTTGTTTTTCTAGAAAAGATAAAAGCAATTACAGGAATATATATGGTGGTAATTAGTGAATAAAGTAATTTAATTATTGGATTTTCTGGAATTGAAGTTTCAAGAATTATAAGCCTTCCATTTTTTTTTAAAACTCTGAAACTCTCACTTAACCCTTTATCAAGATTACTAAAGTTTCTAACTCCATATCCTATTGATATGATGTCAAAGTGATTATCATCAAAAATCAGATTCTCAGCTTCGCATGTTTTTAAACTAATATTATTAATATTTAACTTGTCAATTTTACTGTGAGCAATTTTAAGCATATTATCTGATACGTCAACTGCATCTATAATTGACCCTTTTATTTTACTAAGTTTTATTGCAATATCTCCTGTACCTGTTGCAATGTCAAGAATTTTTTTTGGAGATGAATCTATTGCAATTTCAACAATTTCTTCTTTCCATTTAGAATGATTTTTAAAACTCATCAAATCATTCATAAAATCATATTCATTAGAAATTGATTCAAAAATATTTTTGATGTATAAGAAATTGGACTTTTCTTTATTTTTCATTTTATCTAATTGAACCTATGTATGAAGGAATTGAATCAATTCCATGCTCATATAGATTTTTTATAAATGCAGATCCAATTATCGCTCCCTTAGAATATTTTACGACAGAATTAAATGTCTTTTTGTTTCCAACTCCAAAACCAATTATTCTAGGAGTTTTTAGATTCATTTTTTCAATTCTTTCAAAATAATTTATTTGATCAGGGCTAAAGGAATTTTTTGATCCAGTTATACTAGAAGAGCTTACCATATATATAAAACCATTAGATATAGAGTCAATCTTTCTTATTCTTTCATCTGAAGTTTGTGGAGCTATTAAAAACATATTATAAAGATGATTTTCTTCAAATATTGATTTATAATTTGCTTCATAATAGTCAATTGGTAAGTCAGGAATGATTAATCCATCAATTCCAATTTCATTACATTTTTTACAAAAGTCTTCTACACCATACTGAAGGATAGGGTTAAAATATCCCATTATTATTAAAGGAATTGAAACTTTATCCCTAATCCCTTTTAGTTGATCAAATAGTACATTAGTGTTCATTCCATTTTTAATTGCTTTTGTAGAGCTATCTTGAATTGTAGGACCATCAGCAAGTGGATCACTAAAAGGTAGTCCTATCTCTATCATATCAACACCAGATTCCTGAAGCTTAAAAATAATATCAACTGTATCATCTAAACTAGGATATCCTGCTGTAAAATATATTGACAACAGTTTGCCTTCTTCTTTTAATTTTTTGTCAATTCTATTCATTATAATTTAAAATAATCAATGTAAGTATTTAAGTCTTTATCTCCTCTTCCAGAGAAGTTAACAACAATTATATCATTTGGTTTAAAATTCAAATACTTAAATGCAGCAAATGCATGAGCAGTTTCTATTGCAGGAATAATCCCTTCTAGTTTAGAGACTTCTAATCCTGCTAGCATAGCATCACTATCTGTTATCGACATAAACTCTGCTCTTTTGCTTTCTAATAAATGTGCATGAAGTGGACCAACGCCTGGATAATCTAAACCAGCTGATATGGAGTAAGGCTCGACTATTTGACCATCCTTAGTTTGCATTAAAAGAGTTTTACTTCCATGAATAATTCCAGTTTTACCAAGAACTGATGTAGCAGCACTTTTTCCAGACTCAATACCTTCACCAGCTGCTTCAACTGAAATAATTTTTACTTTCTCGTCTTCTAAATAATGATAATATAATCCAGCAGCATTACTTCCACCTCCAATATTAGCTATTAGATAATCTGGACTATCAGTTCCTTCTTTTTCAATTAACTGAGACTTTATCTCTTTAGAAACTATTGATTGAAATTTAGCAACCATATCAGGATAAGGATGAGGACCAACAACTGATCCAATAATGTAGTGCGTTGTAATAGGATTATTTATCCAATCTCTAATAGCTTCATTAGTAGCATCCTTAAGAGTTTTGCTCCCAGATTCAGCTGCAACTACACTTGCTCCTAGCATTTTCATTCTAGCAACATTAGGAGCTTGTCTTTTGATATCAATAGCTCCCATATATATTACACATTCAATTCCAGCTAAAGCACAAACAGTTGCAGTGGCAACTCCATGTTGACCAGCACCGGTTTCAGCAATGATTCTTTTCTTTCCTAATCTTTTTGCTAGTAAAATTTGACCAACGGTGTTATTTATTTTATGAGCTCCTGTATGACACAAGTCTTCTCTTTTAAAATATATTTTACATTTATATTTACCTGACATTCTTTCAGCAAAATATAGCGGAGTTGGTCTTCCTACGTAGTCCTTTAAAAGGTTATTATAATCATTTTGGAAATCAGTATCATTTATAATCTTGATATAGTTTTTTTCTAATTCGTCAAGGTTTGGAAATAGCATTTCAGGTACAAACGCACCTCCATAGTTACCATAAAACCCTTTTTTGTCAACTGTATATTTCATTTTTAATTGTTTCTATAAAAGTTTTTAATTCATCAATTTTTTTTAAATAGTTGTCATCCTCAAATTTACTATTGATGTCTATCCCATAAATAGGAAGACCCATTTTTAAAAGATCAAATAGTGAATCAATAGAGTGAAGCCCTATACCACCACTGATAAAAAAACCCTTTTTTAAATTATATTTTTTTAAATTCTCCCAGTTAAATGATATGCCAGTTCCTCCAGGAAGTTCTGATTTTGAATCAAATAAAAACATGTCACAATAGTCTTCATAATTTTTTAAAACACCAAAATCAAATTTATCATCAATTCTAAATGACTTGATAACTTGAATCCCGCTATCTAATATTTTTTTACAAAATTCTGGTGACTCATCTCCATGTAATTGAACACAAGCTAAATTATGTTTTGATACTTTGTCATTTATAACATCAAAATTTGAGTTAAAAAAAACACCAGTTTTTTTTATTTCAGATTTAAAGTTTGGAGTTTTAGTCTTTACATACCTTACAGATTTTTCCCAAAAAATATGACCGATGTAATCAGGATTTAATTCAGCTACTTGTTGAATATTTTTATAATCAAATAATCCACAAATTTTAAATTTCATTTTCAACCTCTTTTATAAATTTGTAAGCCTCCTCCATTGGATCATTACTTTTCATAAAATTCTCACCAATTAAAAATCCTTGATAGCCAGCTTCTCTAAGTTTAAGAATTGATTCAACCTTATCAATACCACTTTCAGATATCTTTAGAAATTCATCAGGAATCTCTTTATACATCTCAATACTTATGTTTAAATCGATCTTTAAGGTGTCAAGATTTCTATTATTAACACCAATTATATCAATATCATTTCCTGATATTTTTTTCAATTCTTCATATGAGTGTACCTCAATTAATACTTCAAGACCTAGACTCTTGGCTAAGGAACTAAAATTCAAAATATCCTCTGAATTAAGAATTGATGCAATTAATAATATTGCGTCAGCCCCAATTGATTTAGCTTCAAATATTTGATATTCGCTAATTATAAATTCTTTTCGTAAAATAGGAATTTCTACAAAATTTCTTATTTCAATGATATCCTCAATATTTCCATCAAAATATTTCTTATTTGTAAGGATTGATAATCCAGCAGCTCCAGCCTCTTGATATCCTCTAACAACTTCTGAAATAGTTGATTTGTAATTTATATTAGCATTGGAGGGAGATCTTCTTTTAAATTCACATATTATTCCACTGGAACTTTTTAATATAGACTCTTTTAGAGAAATACATTTTCGAGAAAATAGAATATTATCTTGCAAAACAGATATTGGTATTTTTGAAGATAAATTATCTATCTCATTTTTTTTATCAGCAACAATCTTATCTAAAATTTTCATTTCATTAATTCAATAAGTTTTTCAAAACATCTTAATGCACTCTTACTCTTAATAGATTCCTTAGCAATTTCAAAAGCCTCAATTATTGAAACATTTTTTGACAGAGAAATAGCCATCGAAGCATTTGCACAAACAACATTTTCTTGTTCATTGGATCCACTACCATTAAGAACACTCATAAAAATCTTAGATGATGATTCGACATCCTTCCCCCCTTTAATTAAATCTGCATCTATATTGTCTAAATTAAAATCCTTAGATTGTAATATAAACTCATTTGATCTAGAATATACTTTTGTATTTCCTGTCAGAGAAATCTCATCATATCCATCTAATGCATGAATTATATTATATTCAATATTAGTATTCTGATAGAGGTAGTTATAAATTCTTGCAAGTTCTAAATTATATACACCAACCATCTGTTTTTTTGGCATTGATGGATTAACCATTGGACCTAGCATATTAAAAAATGTTTTTAATCTTAGTTCTTTTCTAACTGGAGCTACGTTTTTCATTGCAGGATGAAATAATGGAGCATGAAGAAAACAAATGTTTGCTTTATCAACAGCATTTTTAATTTTATCATAATCATTCGTAAAATTGATACCTAAATGTTCCAGTACATTACTGGATCCACAACTAGATGAAACACCATAATTTCCATGTTTTGCAACTTTTACTCCACTTCCAGCAGTAACAAACGATGCTAAAGTTGATATATTGAATGTATCTTTTTCATCTCCTCCAGTCCCACATAGGTCTATAGTGTCAAATTCATTAAGGTCAATTTTTAATGATAAGTCAATTAGAGCTTTTCTAAATCCACTTAATTCTTCAATAGTTATATTTCTAATCATAAAGATTGTCAGAAATGAAGATATTTCACTTGTATTTAGTTTGCCCTCTGAAATTTGAATAATAATATCAGTAGCTTCCTTTTCAGTTAAGGTCTCATAATTTGTAAGTCTATTTAAAATTTCTTTCATATACTTTTTACCCAATTTTTTATCATCTTTTTGCCCTTTGGTGTTAAAACAGATTCAGGATGGAATTGAACACCTCTTACATTATATTCTCTATGTTTTAATGACATTATTTCACCATTTTTATCTAAAGATGTTATAATTAAATTTTCAGGAATTGGTTTGTCAACAATCCAAGAGTGGTATCTACCAACTTTAATTTTACCCTTAATTCCGTCAAAAATTATATCATCTTCTACTACGTTGATTTTACTTGCAATTCCATGATAAACTCTCTCTAAATTTCTAAGTTTTCCTCCAAATGCCTCTGCAATTGCTTGCTGTCCAAGACAAACACCTAAAATATTTTTACTTTTTGAATAATACTTCAAAACCTCTAAAGTTTTTCCAGATTCTGATGGTATTCCAGGTCCAGGTGAAATTAAGATTGCATCAAAATTTTTTATATCCTCAACCTCGAATAAATCATTTCTTTTTACTGTTACTTCACAACCTAATTCCTCTAAATAAAATAGAAGATTATAAGTGAATGAATCATAATTATCTATTAAAAAAATTTTTTTCATTTTATCAACTCAGCTTCAATTAAAGCTTTATCTAACGCTCCTAATTTATTTTGAACTTCTTCTAATTCTTTTTCTGGATCTGAATCAATAACTATTCCTGCACCAGCTTGATAATTTAAAATATTGTTTTTACTAAAGAATGATCTAATAATAATTGCATGATTAAAGTTTCCACTAAAATCAATAAAGCCAATAGCCCCACCGTAGAAGTTCCTATTAACTTTTTCATATTTTTCAATTAGTTCTAATGCTTTATGTTTTGGTGCACCAGAAAGTGTTCCAGCTGGGAAAGTATCTTCTACAACCTGATAAGACTTTATACCTTCTTTTAATTCTGCAGTTACCTTTGACACTAAATGGATTACATGTGAATAAAACTGAATCTCTCTATTTTTTTCAACTTTAACATTATTCCCACTTCTACTAAGATCATTTCTTGCAAGATCTACAAGCATTATGTGTTCGGAATTTTCTTTTGGATCTTTTGCTAACTCCTTTGCAGTGATTTGATCTTTTTCATCATCTCCAGTCCTTTTGAATGTTCCTGCGATTGGATGTATTTCTGCCTTTCTGTTGTTAATTACTATTTGGGCCTCAGGTGAGCTTCCAAAAATCTTATAATCACCATAATCAAAAAAGAATAAATATGGAGAAGGATTTATAGATCTTAAAGCTCTGTATACGTTGAATTCATCACCCTTAAACTTTTGAGTATACCTTCTTGATAAAACAAGTTGAAAGACGTCACCTCTTTTACAATGGTCTTTTGCCTTATTGACGTACTCGATATATTCCTCATCATTAATTTCAGACACCGATTTACCAATTTTTTTAAAATTAAATACTGAGAAACTTTTGTTATTTAATATACCTTCAATAGTATCAATATTTGATGGCTTATCAACTGAATTACAAAAAAGATGAGCTTCATGGTTATATTGACTTATAGCTATAATATTTTGATATAGCCCATAATAAATATCAGGTATATCAAAATCTTTTTTGTTTTCTATTTCTACACTATCAAAATATTTAATTGATTCATGACTCATAAAGCCAAACATTCCATTATTAAGAAATTTAAATTTTGAATTGTCTATCTCAAATTTTTCTATGTAATTATGAATTAAACTTGAAACTTTTTCGCCCTTTATTAGTTTTTTAAACTCATAATCCCCTCCAGGGAATTTACATTCAACTTCATAATCTTTTATTTTAATATGACCAATCTGGTTAAAGCATATGTATGAGTAATTATTATTTGCTAGCATATAATCACTGTTTTCAAGAAGAAGGCTATTAGGAAAGATATCTCGAATTTTTAGGTATACTTCTACAGGAGTAATTGTATCTGCAAAAATTTTTTTGTGATATGTGTTAATTTTTATTTTCATAGCAAAAAAAAAGCCTGTCGTGAGACAAGCTATAATATAATAGTTTTATTCACGAATTCTAAAGTTCATGTATCCACCACCAGTATGTGTTAACTTTAATCATTTAGGCAAATATAAAATAAAAACAAAATAATCCTAAAGAAACAAACCCAATAATAATTAATATAGCTGTTGATATAAGCTTTAAATGTTTTCTTGCACCTTCAGCCATATCAACTGATTGAAGCTGAGGTTCATTGACATCCTTAAGCTCATTTATAGATAAAAATGTAGCTGCAACAACTGCGCCAGTACATACTAGTCCCATGATAAAAATGAATGTATCCCCCATTTATTTATTCAACATTTGTTTAAAATAACATCCAAAAGAAAGAATTGATGGAACCCAAAGTCCAACAAATAAACCTTCGTCTTTATAGCCATAAAACCATAATGATACAGACAAAACAAAAGAAACAAATGCTGCACCTATTAAAAATAAATCAGATTTTTGAATAAATTTCATATGTAAAATATTTTATCCAAAATACATAAATAGTATTGAATAAAAAAAAACTAATCATTAAGTTTTTTTAATATACTATTGTATTTACTTATTTTTAAGTAAAAAATATGATTGATTTAAATTCACAACAACTTATTGATAAGCTAAAAAATGATGAGAAAGGATGTTTACTTGATGTAAGATCTGAGGAAGAATTTGAAGAATCACATATCCCCACTGCTAAACTTTTGAGCATTAGAAATCCTCAATTATTTATTGATGGTCTTAAAAAAATGGATAAATCTTTAAATTATTATGTTTATTGCCATTCTGGTGTAAGAAGTGTACAGGCATGTCAAATAATGAAAACATTTGGATACGAAAATTTATTTAACTTATTAGGTGGAATATCTGAGTGGACAGGTGAAAAAAATAACTCTTAAAAAAGTTATTTCAGAATTTATATAATAATTTTTCTAATCTCATACTATTTATTTTATATTTGGAGCTCATCCAAATTAATTTGGCATTAAATCATTTAGAAATACAATACATTAATAATTATGGTTACACAAGAAAAATTAGGGATTGATGAAAGAATAAATGAAGCTTTTCAGCCGATTTCAAACTTTTGGGAGGGATTAATTCTTCATGAGTTTTTTGGAACAGGCATTCCAACAATCATTTTTTTACTAGTAGGTGGTGCAGCATTCTTTACATTATATTTTGGATTCATTAATATTAGAGGTTTTGGATTGTCTTTGAGAACTGTAATGGGTAAATATGACGTCCTTGATAAGAAGAGAAAAGATAGCGGTGAGGTAAGTCATTTTCAAGCATTAGCAACAGCCGTTTCAGGAACTGTTGGTAATGGAAATATTGCAGGTGTTGCAATGGCGATTGCTATTGGAGGACCCGGAGCTACATTCTGGATGATTTTGTGTGGATTACTTGGCATGTCATCAAAGTTCGTTGAATGTACACTTGGTGTAAAATATAGAGATGTTGGTTCAGATGGAACTGTTTACGGTGGGCCAATGTATTATCTTTCGAAAGGTTTAAAAGAACGTGGCTTTGATAAGTTAGGTAAAATCCTTGCAGTAATTTTTGCTATTCTATGTATTGGTGCATCATTTGGAGGTGGAAATGCCGCTCAGTCTAATCAAGCTGCACTTCAAATGGTAAGCTTGTTTGGTTTAAGTGGAGGATCAGCTAGAACAATTGTTGGAATTATAATGATGATTGTCGTTGGAATTATAATTATTGGAGGTATCAAAAGAATTGCTTCAGTTACTGAAAAAATAGTTCCATTTATGGCAGGTATGTATGTAATAGCATGTTTATATATTATTTTTACAAATCTATCATTTGTAGATGATGCCTTTGCTATGATTGTTAATCAAGCTTTTGCACCTACGGCAGCTGTTGGTGGTTTTATAGGCGTTCTAGTACAAGGATTTAGAAGAGGTGCTTTTTCAAATGAGGCTGGAGCTGGATCTGCATCAATAGCTCACTCAGCTGTTATTACAAGTTATCCTGCTTCTGAGGGGTTAGTTGCACTTCTTGAACCATTTATTGATACTGTTGTTATTTGTACCATGACTGCTCTGGTAATAATTATCTTTAATGGTGATAACAGCGTATTTACATACGGAAACCTAGTTGAAGGATCATCAGCTGTAATGGTAAGAGGACAAGAGCTTGAGGGAGCTGGTCTAACTTCAGCTGCATTTGCTGAATATATTTCTTTTTCTGGTCCCTTTCTTGCAATTGCAGTAGTTCTTTTTGCGTTATCAACTATGATATCATGGTCATACTATGGTTTACAGTCCTGGATGTATGTTTTTGGTAAAGGAAAAATATCAGATCTTACTTATAAAATATTATTCCTTGTATTTATTGTAATTGGTGCGGCAGGAGATATGTCATCTGTATGGGCTTTTTCTGATGCTATGATTCTTGCTCTGGTTTTTCCAAATATGATAGGGCTTTTTATACTATTTCCAAAAGTTAAAGAGGAGCTTACTAGGTATGTTGAAGCAATAAATGGTAAAAATTAATAAGCTTATTTAATACAATTAGTTATATTTGCCTCCGAAATTAATCTTATATGTTAATTATACCTATTAAAGACGGCGAAAACATTGATAAAGCTCTAAAGAGATTCAAACGTAAGTTTGATAAAACAGGTGTTATGAGATCTCTTAGAGATAGAAAGCAATTTGTTAAGCCATCAGTTGAGCATAGAAGCAAAATTCTCAAAGCTCGTCATATACAAAAACTTAAAGATCAAGAAAATCTCTAAATTTTTTAATATTTTATTTACACATCGTAATTTAGATGTATAATGCTTATTAAAAAGTTTGTTGAATACCTTAGAGTAGAAAAAAACTACTCAATCCATACAATTAATGCTTACAATACTGACTTGAATAATTTCAATGACTTCTTAATTCAATCAGGTAATAACACTAAAATTGAAAACATCGATTATAAAGTTATTAGACTTTGGATTGTTAAAATGGTAAATGATAATATATCTAATCGTTCAATAAACAGAAAGGTGTCTAGTTTAAAATCATTCTTTAAATTTCTAATAAAAACAGATACTATTAAGTCTTCGCCTTTGGTTGCTCATTCCCCTCTTAAACAATCAAAAAAGATTCAGGTGCCATTCTCAAAAGAAGAAATAAATAGTTTACTTGATAGTAATTATTTTAATAAAGATTACAGTGGAACTCTTAAAAAGACAATAATTTTATTCTTTTATTTTACCGGTGTAAGAAGAATTGAGCTTATTTCGCTAAAATCATCTAATGTTAACCTTGAATCATCTACCCTAAAAATAATAGGAAAAAGAAATAAAGAAAGGATAATTCCTATTCTTCCTAAGCTAAATCAATCAATTAATGAGTATATGGAGTTAAAATCCAAGAGTTTTAAAAACTTAGATCTTGATCTTCTTTTTATATCAAAGGATGGAAAGCAACTATCAGAGAAATTTGTTTATAGGACAGTAAACGAATATTTCAATCTTGTTTCACCTAAAGTTAAAAAAGCTCCTCATGTTCTAAGGCATAGTTTTGCAACTCATTTAATCAATGAAGGTGCAGATATTAATTCTGTAAAAGAGCTCCTGGGTCATGCAAGTTTATCTGCTACACAAATCTATAGTCACACTAGCATGGAGCGGATAAAAGAGGTGTTCCAAAATTCACATCCTAGAGCTAAATAATATTTTAAAAATTATTTCTTTTTACTTTGTTGTAGGCAAAAAAAGCATTTATTTTGCAACTGTTTTAATATAAGCCGATATAGCTCAGCTGGCTAGAGCAGCTGATTTGTAATCAGCAGGTCGTGGGTTCGAGTCCCTCTATCGGCTCTTTGAAATTTTGAAATTGGGGAGATACTCAAGCGGTCAACGAGAGCAGTCTGTAAAACTGTTGGCTTCGCCTTCGTAGGTTCGAATCCTGCTCTCCCCACATATTAAGCGGGAGTAGCTCAGTTGGTAGAGCGTCAGCCTTCCAAGCTGAATGTCGCGAGTTCGACCCTCGTCTCCCGCTCTACTTTTTGCCGATATAGCTCAGGGGTAGAGCGTTTCCTTGGTAAGGAAAAGGTCCCGAGTTCAAATCTCGGTATTGGCTCCAGTTATAGTAAGGCTTCCAATATTTAATAAATGTAAACACATAGAGCAAGTTGAACAATAGTTGAACTTTTGCTCTTTTTTTTTGCTTTATTAACTTGAAAAAACTTGAATTTTTCTAAATTAGGATAATGAATATAAAGAAATATCTCTGGAGTATTGTTGAAGATAATACCACTCAAAAAGGTAAAGTATTCGACTTTTTTATTCAAGTTTTAATATTTTCTTCTCTATTAGCATTTTCTATTGAAACTCTTCCTAATCTGTCTGATTGGTCAATAATACTTTTAAAATCATTTGAAACATTCTGTATTTATGTTTTTCTTGTTGAATACTTCTTAAGAGTTTTTGTTGCAAAGAATCCTTTTAAATATATTTTTAGCTTTTATGGAATTATTGATTTCCTAGCAATTGCGCCTTATTTCTTATCATCATTTGTAGATTTGAGATTTCTAAGAGTTTTCAGAATCTTTAGAATATTTAGAGTTCTTAAGCTTGTAAGATATAATAAGGCAATTAGAAGATTAGGTATTGCTGCTAAAGAAGTAAAAGAAGAGGTAATGCTATTCTTGATTGTAACATTTATCTTAATATTTGTTGTTTCAGCTGGTATATATTTCTTTGAAAACGAAGCTCAACCTGATAAATTTCAATCAGTTTTTCACAGTATGTGGTGGACTATAGTAACTCTAACTACAGTTGGATATGGAGATGTATATCCTATAACTGTTGGAGGTAAAATCTTTACTTTTTTTATATTAATTCTTGGCTTAGGAATAGTAACTGTTCCTGCTGGTCTTGTAGCAAGCTCTTTATCAAAAGCAAGAGAAATAGAGTAATAAATAGCTTGAATTTTTCTAAATAAGGGTGATATTATTATAAATAGTTATGCTCAAATAGAATTTGAGTTAGCCTCTAAATTTGAACCTAAGCTTTTAGATTTTAATAATATATAATTTTAGAAATTATCAAATTATCTTTTTTCCTTAATTAAAGTAATAAATTCCTAAAAAAAGGATAGGAAATTTATCAAATTCAAAATAGTTTGTATCAAGTTCAATTGTTTATTTCTTGTTAAGAACCTTTATTAATTGAGTTGAATACTTTTATAATATAAAAAAATTACAAACAAATTAATCATGAAAAAATTATTTAGTATCATCCTTTTAGTGATGATTATACAACCAATTTATTCTCAAAACAGTATCTCAGGATCTGTTACTGATAATAATGGTATTCCTTTAACTGGCGCTACAATTCAGATTATTGGAACTTCCACTGGAGTTACAACTGACATTGATGGAAATTTCTCAATTAATGTTGCTAGTGGACAAACTCTAAAAATTGATTTTATTGGTTTTGAATCAGAATTAATACTTGTTGATTCCAATGATGTATTAAATATTGTTTTAAATCCCGGTATTGAACTTCAAGAAGTTCTTTTAGTTGGTTCCAGAAATTATAATAGATCAGTTTTAGAATCACCTGCACCCGTTGATATAGTTGACGTATCCGAATTATCTATAACAACAGGTAGATCTAATTTCAATGACTTATTTCAGTATTCTGTTCCATCTTTTAATGCTACAAAGCAATCTGGTTCTGATGGAGCTGATCATATTGATCCTGCTTCGTTAAGAGGTTTAGGGCCAGATCAAACTCTAGTTCTAGTTAATGGTAAAAGAAGACATCAGTCTTCATTAGTAAACGTTTTTGGTACAAAAGGGCGTGGAAACTCGGGAACAGATTTAAATGCTATCCCAACTTCAGCAATAAAAAGAGTTGAAGTTTTAAGAGATGGTGCTTCTGCTCAGTATGGTTCAGATGCAATAGCTGGTGTTGTTAATATTGTTCTTAAAGATGACTCTGACGGTCTGAGTGCTGGATTAACTTATGGAGCATACAGTACAGCGGTAGGTGGAGACTATGCTCAACAATTTTATGATACACAAGATGGTTGGGAGCCAGATTTATTCAATATTGAAGGTAAGAATCGTATAGATGGTCAAGATAAAAGCTATGATGGTAATACAGTTAAAGTTGATTTAAACTATGGAACTTCCCTAGGAGAAAATGGAGGTTTCGTTAATATAACTTCTGAACTACTTACAAAGGATAGAACTTTACGTCCAAGCTTCGATTGGAGAAAAGGTTACGGAACCGCTGCAGTAGATCAATTTCAATTTGTAGTTAATTCATCAGTTCCTTTATCTGACAATACGAACATTTATTTGTTTGGTGGAAGATCTGATAGAAATTCTGATGCCTATGCATTTACAAGAGGAGCTCCTGGAGAAGATGGAGATTCAAGATCAGTAGCATCTCTTTATCCAAATGGTTTTTCACCACATATTACATCTAAAATTATTGACAATGACTTAACCGTTGGTGTTTTATCCGAATTAAATAACGGTTGGATTGCTGACTTTAGTAATACTTATGGATCAAATAATTTTCATTATTACATTCAAGGTTCAAATAATGCATCATTAGGTGATGCTTCACCAACAGATTTTGATGCAGGTGGACATTCACTGCAGATGAAAGTAACATCACTTGATTTCTCAAAATATTTTGATGATGTTGCATCTGGACTAAACATTGCATTTGGTACAGAATTTAGATCTGAAAACTTTATAATTTTTGCTGGTGAAGAAGCCTCTTATGCTATTTATGATGTTAATGGAATAGCAATTTCTAATCCTTCTCTTCAAAGTCCTTTCATTGATACATATGGAAATCAACCTCCTGGAGGTTCACAAGGTTTTCCAGGATATACTCCAGAAAATGAAGTCAATCGTTCAAGAACTAATATAGGTTTTTATGGAGACTTTGAATTGAATGCAAGTGATAGTTTCTTAATCTCTGCCGCTTTACGTTATGAAGATTATAGTGATTTTGGTAACACACTTAACTTTAAAATAGCAACAAGGATAGAATTAAATGATAACTTAGCTGTTCGTTCATCAATATCTAACGGGTTTAGAGCTCCTTCACTTACTCAAATTCACTATAATTTAATTTTTAACAATATTATAGCTGGAAGATCTGAAAGAACTCTTCTTGCTGCAAATACAAGTACTGTAGCTAAATCTTTTGGAATAGAATCATTACGTGAAGAAACTGCAAACAACTTTTCTGCTGGATTAACATACAATAATGGTGGATTTAGTGCAACTATTGATGCTTACAGCATTTCAGTTGACGATAGAATAATTCTAACAGATATTTTTGATGCAACTAGCCTTAATGTTGGTGCTGATGCAGCTCAGTTTTTTGCTAACGGTGTAGATACTAGAACAACAGGTCTTGATGTAGTTTTTAATTATATTCAACAGCTTTCTAATGGAGGTTCTGTAAGAGCAAGTATTGCTGGTAATATAAATGATACAGAAATTCAATCAATAAATTCTGGTAATCTAGATGAATTAACATTTTTTGGTCCTTTCTCTCAGGCATATCTTGAAACCGCTGCTCCAGATAGTAAGTTTTCATATAATTTAAATTACTCAAAAGAGAAATTAAGTTTTAATGTTGTATGGACTCAGTTTAGTGAAGTTATACTTCAGGACTTTCAATGGGTTGATGACCCATCAACAGCTTCAATTGATACTGCAACAGATGTTTACGAAGCTGTTGGCTCACTTGATTTTAGTTTTAAGTATGATTTATCACCTAGTTTAGATTTAATTTTTGGTGGTACTAACATTCTTAATACATATCCAACTCCTCAGTTTGATGGTTGGACAGATCAAGGAGGATTAAGTGATGCAGTTCAGATTGGGTCTGATGGTGCATATTTCTTTACTTCCTTAAGACTAAATCTTTAAAAATTTTAACCCCCCCATCAATTTATGGGGGGTTATATTTCTTTCAAACTTAATCTTATTTTACCAAAACATTGCGTATAAGAAGGCTGTTATAAGTAAAATTCCAAATGCTGCAATGTTGAAATTGCTATCAGTTGAGAATAATTTTTTTGTAAGATTTATTCCTTTGGGATCATCATTATTACCCTCTAAATAACTGATTATTGCAATAACACCAAGTGTAGCAATACAAGTATACCCCATTTGATGCATAAATGGAAGATCTATAAAAATAGATGCATCACTCCATCCTTTTGGAGCAACCTTAAAATACATTGCAATAGGGATCGATAACATTGCCCCCCAAATTGCAGCGTTATTAGTTGCTTTTTTGTAGAATAACCCCATTAAAAATACTGCTAAAATTCCAGGACTAACAACCCCTGTATATTCTTGAATAAAAATAAATACTTGACCTAAACCTTCTAGTTGAGGTGCAATTAATATTGCAATTATTAAAGCAACAACAACAGTTATTCTACCAACAGATACCATCTTAGCGTCAGATGCGTTTTTATTAAAATGAGATTTATATATATCCATTGTGAAGATAGTTGAAGTTGAATTAAGCATTGAAGCTAAAGATGATACAATAGCCGCAGCTAAAGCTGCAAGAATTAAACCTTTAACTCCAGCAGGAATAAAATTCTTAATTAACCATGGAGCTGCGTTGTCATTTGCAAAGCTGCCATCTGAATATATAAAACCTGGATCAACTGAGGCTGCGGTAAGCATACCTGTATTATCTAAATTCATTACATAAGCAATAATCCCAGGTAGAACAACAATTACAGGAATAATCAACTTTAAAAATGCAGCAAAAGCAATACCTTTTTGACCTTCTGCTAAACTCTTTGCTGCCAAAGTTCTTTGAATAATATATTGGTTAAACCCCCAGTAATAAAGATTGGCAACCCACATACCACCAATTAAAACTGCAATGCCTGGAAGGTCAAACCATGCATCTCTACCGTTAGGAGTTATTATTTCACCTTTTGATAATATCATTGAAAATCTTTCAGGTGCTTTTTCAAATACATACTTTAATCCATCAATAACTCCTCCTGAATCTGTTACATTGGCTAGTGCAAAATAGGTCATTAAAAGTCCACCAAAAATTAAGATTACCACCTGAATTACATCTGTCCAAGCTACTGAAGCAAGTCCTCCCCAAAGAGAATATGCAAGTGCAAATAAACTTAATCCAATTATACTATTTAAAATAATTGAGCCATCACCAACACCTACAATAGTGTCTAATGCTTTACCTCCTAAAAATAAAACTGTTGTAAGATTAACAAATACAAAAAGTGCTATCCAAAATACAGCAAGTATAGTTTTTAAATTAGTGCTGAATCTTTTTTCAATAAACTCAGGTATAGTATAAAGCCCTTTTTCAATAAAAATTGGAAGAAAATATTTTCCAACAACTAGAAGTGTGATTGCAGCCATCCATTCATAAGAAGCTATTGCTAATCCTAGAGCAAAACCTGATCCAGACATTCCAATAAATTGCTCGGCAGATATATTTGCTGCAATCAAAGAAGCACCTACTGCCCACCATGGTAATGACTTACTAGCTAAAAAATAATCTTCTGCATTTTTTTGTTTACCCTTTTTATCCCTTGATACCCATAATCCTATAGATAAAATTGTAACAGCATATAGACCAAAAATTAAATAGTCTATTAATTCAAAACTTCCGCTCATAAATTAATTTTTAAGTAATGTTTATTAAAAAGAGATATTGATTCTTTTTTGATGTTTATAAAATTAGAATTTTTGTTTAATTTAAAAAATAATACGATAAAAGATTATTAGAGAAAGAGGTAAAAATAGTATAGCTATTAAGATTGCTAAGAGGATATTGCTCAGCTTCATAATTATAATTTTGGTTATGATGCTATTGTTTTTCATGCTGGGTATTTTTTAGAAATAAACTTTGTAAATTGAAATAATAATAAAAAATGGATATAAAACAAATTAGATCAGTTGAAGTAATTCCTGGGTTTAAAGCTAGAATAATTCATGGCTCTCATTTTACGTGGGTTTATTGGGAAATAGAAAAAGGTGCAAGTTTACATGAACATAATCATGTAAACGAACAATTAATGCATGTTATTGAAGGCGAGTTCGAATTCACAATTCAAGGAAAAAAAAACATTTGTAAAAAAGGGTCAACATTTTTGATTCCATCTAACGTCCCTCATTCTGGAAGAGCAATATCAGATTGTATATTAATGGACGTTTTTAGTCCAAAAAGAGATGATTTAAAATGAAAATAGATTTAAGTGGAAAAAAAGCGCTAGTAGGTGGAAGTAGCAAGGGAATTGGCCTTGGAATTGCTAGACAGCTTGCAGAATCTGGTGCAAGCGTTTGTTTAATGGCAAGAGATAAAATTAAGCTTGAAGAAATTATTGATGAACTTCCTAAAAACAATTATCAAGATCATAAATATTTATTAGTTGATTTTTCAAATTTTGAAAAATTTAAATCTATCATAAAAAATTATCTATCAACTAATAGTATTGATATTTTAGTGAATAATACTCAAGGACCTCCTGCAGGTAATTCATTATCTAAAGATATTGAATCATATCAAGAGGCTTTTGATTTGTTATTTAAATGTGTTGTTTATACTACATCATTAGTTGTTCCTCAAATGCAAAAAAATAAATGGGGTAGAATTATAAATGTTACATCAGTTTCAGTAAAGGAACCTCTTAATTATCTTGTTTTATCAAATAGTATTAGATCTGCCTTAGTAGCTTGGGCTAAAAGTCTATCAGTTGATATTGGTAAAGATGGAATCACCATTAATTCTATTTTAACAGGTTACTTTGATACTGAAAGAATTAAAGAGTTGAACAAAGAGAAATCAAAATCTTTAAATATATCTGAGGATGAGGTTTTAGAAAAAATGAAATCTTTAGTTCCAGTCAACAGATTAGGAAAGATTGATGAATACGGATATCTTGTTTCTTTCCTTAGCTCAGATAAAGCGGCATATATTAATGGGACTTCAATCCCAATTGATGGGGGGCTTTTAAAATCTTATTAAACCTCGTTATATCTTCCAGGTGCTAGTAACCCACTTACCAATCTAAAAACAGAATGAGGTATAATTTTTAATAAGAATACAATTATTTTCCATGTTTTTGTTGGAACACACACTTTTTTACCCTTCATCATTGCATCTACTCCTTCTTCTGCAATCCTTTTTGCACTTTTTTTAAGAAAATTAGGAACGCTGTCCATCTCTGCTTGAACACCACTTGCCGTATGAAAATTTGTTACTGTATATCCTGGGCAAACGGCAGTTGAAGTAATTCCATATTTATTGTAAAAACTTAGTGATTCACTAAATCTATTCATGAAAGTTTTAACAGGTCCGTAAAGAGATTGAAGAGATGAAGCAGGTGCAAATGCAGCTACTGATGAGACAATCATAATCTTACCACCCCCATCTGAGATCATATCATTTATGTATTTTTTTGTGAGTGCAATAACAGAAGTGCCTAAAACTCTAAGACATTTCTCTTCATCTTCCATTGTATTTTTATGAAAAGCGTTTGATAATGCATATCCTGCATTATTAACTAGTATATCTACATCATATTTTTTTTGACTTGTAAAGTCATAAATTTTATCAGGTGAATCAATCAATGTTAAATCAGAGGAAAAATAATCACATTTTATATTATGGTTATTAGATAATTCTTCACAAACTTCTTCTAATTTCTGTTTTGATCTTGCAATTAAAATCAAATTATGTCCTTTTTTAGCAAGAACTTTTGATATTTCTAATCCAATCCCCGAACTTGCTCCAGTAATTAATGCGAACTTATTTTCCATAATTAAATAAATTTAGATAAAATATAAAAATGATTAATATAGGTAAAGTAGAAAGTTATAATGATTTATTGCAAATAAGAGAATTAAATCAAAATAATTTAAAAAATAATCTATCAGAAGAAGATAGATTAGAATATGGATTTTTAACTCTTGATTATGGTATTGATTTACTTAAAGATGTAAATAAAATTCAAAAGTCTATTGTTGCTCGGGATAATGATAAAATTGTAGGATATGCAATTGTAATTGATAAAACTGTATATGGTCTAAATAAACTTTTTGATGATTTAATTGACAGGTTAAGTACAATAACTTTCAACACAAAAAAATTAAAAAATATTAACTATGCTCTTGTAGGTCAGTTATGTATTAAAAAAGAGTATAGAGGTATGGGAGTTGTGAAAGAAATATATAAATTTTATAAAAAAGAATATTCTGAAAAATATCATTATTTAATTACTGATATTGATGAAAGAAATAAAAGATCACTTAGTGCTCATTTAAAAATTGGATTCCAAATTATTGATAATTTTTATTGGGGGGAAAGTAACTGGAACATAATTTTATGGAATTGGAATGATGAAAATTGATATTAGAAGTCTTAGTGAAGATAAGCTCTGTGAATTCTTTGTAAAAAAAGGTTTTGACAGTTACAGAGGTAACCAAGTTTATGAATGGATATGGAAGAAGTCCTCATATACATTTGATAATATGACAAATATTTCAAAAGACTTAAGGCTTATGCTTGATGAAAATTTTGTAATCAACCATATTGAAGTTGATAAGATTCAAAAGAGCTCAGACGGAACAATTAAAAACGCAGTTAAATTATTTGATGATTATATGGTTGAATCAGTTTTAATTCCAACTGATGATAGAACTACTGCCTGTATATCTTCTCAAGTTGGATGTAGTCTTGACTGTAAGTTCTGTGCAACATCAAAACTTAAGAGAATGAGAAATTTAAATCCTGATGAGATCTATGATCAAGTTGTCACTATTAATAATCAAAGTCTACAATATTTTAACCGCCCACTTTCAAATATTGTATTTATGGGAATGGGCGAACCATTAATGAACTATAATAATCTTGTTAAATCTATTGAAAAAATTTCCTCTGATAAAGGATTAAATATTTCCCAAAAAAGAATTGTTGTTTCAACATCAGGTATACCTAAGATGATTAAAAAACTAGCTAATGAAAACCTTAAGGTAAACCTTGCATTATCTCTTCACTCAGCAATTGAAGAAACTAGGAATAATATTATGCCATTTTCATCTAAATTTCCTCTAAACGACATAAAGGAGTCACTTAATTATTGGTATACAAAAACTAAGAGAAAAATTACATTCGAATATATTGTATGGAAAGGAATTAATGATAATATTGAGCATATTGACGCCTTAGTAAAGTATTGTAAATCTATTATGTCAAAAGTAAATTTAATTGAGTACAATTCAATAGGTGATGAAGATTTTGTATCTGCAAGTGATAATATCATTGAGAAATATAGAAGAGCTTTAGAAAAAAATAAAATTACAGTTACTATTAGAAGATCAAGGGGAAAAGATATTGATGCTGCATGTGGTCAATTGGCAAATAAATAAATTTATTTTCTTTTACTTTTTGATGCTGCAATAATAGCATTGTAGGCATTTACAATTTTGCCGGTTTTTGAAATGCTTTTAAATGGAATATTTTCTTTATCTGCATGATCTACATTTATACTAACCTCTATTCCACTTTCAAGAATGATTTCCTTTAATTTTGCTGCTGATATATATGGAAAGTAAGATAAAATTAGCGAAGCAACACCTGAAACTGCAGGTGAGGCCATTGATGTACCACTTAAGTACTCATACTCATTTTCAGGAGTTAGAGAGTAAATATCATAACCAGGTGCAAAAATATCAACATTTTGATATCCATAATTTGAAAAGCTAGCTACAAGATCCTTATTGAAGTTTATAGTACTTGCACCAACACTTATAAAGTTATCAGTATATTCACTCTTTCCAAAATATTGATCATTTGGGTAATTTTCATTCTCTAAAACATCAAGATCCTCAGAGTCATTTCCTGCAGCATGAACAATTAAAACATTTTTATCTGCAGCGTACTTTATTGCATCAATCACCCATTCAGGATTACTAGAAAATGATTTCCCAAAACTCATATTTATTATTCTTGCCCCATTATCTACAGCATATCTTATAGCTAAGGCAATATCCTTATCATACTCATCTCCATTTGGCACAGCCCTTAAGGACATAATTTCTAAATTATTATTAATACCATTATTACCAAAGTTATTATTTCTAAGACCAGCAATAATTCCTGCTACATGAGTACCATGATCCTCTGATTTTTTAGAATGAGATACATTTGAATTACCATAATTTGTATCATCAATATTATATATGTCATCTCCTACTATTGATCTTCCATTAAAATTTACATTGTAATGGTATTTAGATTGATCTGAAAAATATTCAACCCCTTCTTTTAAATAATCTAAATCAATATTAATAGAGTTAAAATACTCTATCCTTTCTTTAGAGATTAATACAATACTGTCGTTTGTTTTAATATTATTTAAATCTTTTTTTGTGAAAGAATTTTTTCCAAGAAAGTTTTGTATATCTTCTTTGGCCTTAATAAATTCTTCAACAAGACGATTGTAAAAACCTAAATTATTTTTAATCTCTTCTTGTTTAAGATCTATGGTCTCTTTAGCTTTTTCATACCTTCTGTTATTCTTTAAATTATCTCTAATAATTCTTGTCATCTCAAGTGTCTCGTTATAGGAATCACCAATAAAATTCCAACCATTTACATCGTCAACATATCCATTTTTATCATCATCAATATTATTACCTGGAATCTCTCCTTTGTTAATCCATATAAGATTTTCTAGATCTTCATGATTAATATCTATTCCAGCATCAATGACAGCTACAATAACTTTTTTAGGTTTTAGTCCAACTAAAAGTTCATTGTAAGCTCTATCTACACTCATTCCTGGAATTGAATCCTTCTTAAGATCAAGATTGTACCAATTTCTTATATCATTTTCGCTAAATGAGGTTTTGATTTCTTGATTTGGTGAGGTTAAATAATCATAATCAAGCTTGATAGCGTTACATGAAACAAATATTATTGAGAATGTGATTAAAATTGTTTTGTTAATCATTGATAAGTATGATTAAGTTTATCCTTCAATTTATTCAGCTTAATTTTTCTCCACCAAACTTTATTTTGTTCGTCTTGAGATTCTGCTCTATGAATTTTTTTATTTAGTCTATTTATTTTCCTCTGAAGGTATGGTTTATTGATTTTTTTCATAACTATAAGTTACAAAAAA
>Ga0136656_1000142_pt1 | contig 22084 bp, 17 predicted proteins | sample CPBDNA_9_FD_94862 | JGI IMG/M metagenome (GOLD analysis project Ga0136656, IMG submission 94862) | Freshwater to marine salinity gradient microbial communities from Chesapeake Bay, USA - CPBay_Sum_15_0.8_DNA (version 2) | ecosystem: Environmental > Aquatic > Marine > Coastal | place: USA...
ACTAATGTCTTGGAAATTGTGATTGGAGTAGTTTTGCTACTATATTTGATAAAATTTAGGGAATATAGAAATTTATTGAAATTTTCTAAATTTTGGAATCCAAAGACCATAATTTTTGGAAGTTTAGTACTTTTAGCTAGTATTGGAGTGTTTATAAGCCAAGACTTGAGGGCTAGTCTTGGAATTTGGAAGGCTTATTTTGTCTTACCAATTTTGGTGTTATTACTATTGTCTCAAATGAAGCCTAAATATTACATTTCACTAATTAGGGGAATTATTGGGAGCGGACTGATAGTGGCGATTATAACTATTGCTCAAGTTGTTGTATTGGGTATAGACGGTAGCTTTAGACCGACTGCTTTGTATTCTCTGGGATTAGACCCAGCTGTAGCTCAGGGAGGCTTTGCGAATTATATTGCGATGTATTTGGTCCCAATTTTTGTCTTAAGCCTATCGCGGCGAAATATCCCTGTGGAGCTACGATGGTTTGCAATACTAGTACTATTTAGCGGTATCATAACAACTCAATCATATGCCGGTATTTTTGCCCTTATAGGGGTGTTAGTGATATGGATATTGACTAGAATTTATATTAGTAAACAGAATCAGCAGAATTTGATTACTAATCCTACTTTGAGAAAATACTCTCTGCCAATTATGGGAGTGATTATAGCTGGTATTACAATATTTGGAATTTGGCAGTTTAATACTCCAAAATTTCAGAGTTTGCTCGATATGAATAATCGAAACTCTATTACCACTAGAATACAAATTTGGGATACTTCTATTGCAATAATTAGAGATAATCCTGTGCTAGGAATAGGGCTTGCCGACTTCCAGCGAGTATATGCTAAGACTATTCCATATAAGTACTTCCCTCCTTATGAATGGTTAGTCCCTGAGCCTCACAATTTATACTTTGCTTTCTGGATACATCTGGGGTTGGCTGGTCTAATTTGGTTAATTTATGTTTTAAGATATACGATTTTGAAATTAATAGAGTCTGTAAAATCTAATCAGTGGGAAGCATATTGGCTTAGCTTAAGTCTTTTATCTATATATCTGTATGGAATACTCGACACCCCTTTTTGGAAAAATGATTTAGCATTGTTATTCCTTGTGATTCTGTATGGAGTAATTCGAGAAAAGAAAAAAGCCTAGCTTGTGGGCTAGACTTGGGGGTAATTCTTCTTTCTCTTTTTCTTATGGCTTTTACTATCAAGCTTTTGTTATATTCTTTTGCCTTTTTATCTCACGCAAACCTCTTTTATGTTCATACAGTGATTTGACGAAAAAGAATCTTATAAGTAAAATCAACCCTATTATAATAATAGGTAATCTTAAGTATATATATAAGCTAGGTATCGTTAATCCAAGAAAGAACAATAATATTCCTACTGGGAGATTCCATTGATATAGATCGAATCTAAGAATAAAGTTTTTTAATGATCGATAGAAACGATGCTTGTTTGATCGAGGGTAAAGAATCATGATGTAAGGAACAAATCAAAAGAATAATACCATGTACAGATGCTATTATCAAGATATTATTTTAAAGGCACTTTATACAAATTATTATCTTTGCGGTTGATAAAGAATAATTCTGTTCCGGCTGAGTTGAGGAATAAGTCTCGGGAGTCTACACTTCCAACATTGCTAGATAATTGGCTAGCAGTAGCAGTATTAATATCTATTTTGTATAAACTCTCATTAAAATCTCCTAGACTAGAAGTATAATAATCATCGGGTAAAATTTTGCTACTGGATACTTCAGGTTTTGTAAAGTAGGCGGTTTTACTATCAGAACTCCAAGTTATTTTTTCAGCAATAGTCCCGACATCTGGAATTTTGGATACTTCAAATCCATTTTTATCAACTATAGATAAAGCTAATTGTCCCCCACCTCGCTCAGTGGTATAGGATATAATCCCAATCTCTCCATTTGGTGCCCAAGATACATTGAGTCCATTTTTTTCATCTAAGACTGAAGTAGCTTGTCCAGTATCTATACTTATAATTCTCAATGAAGATGCTCGATAACTACTAGGAATAAGAGTTTGGCTGATACTATTTTTAAAAGGTATAGGTTTAAGGAATACAGCATTGGAGCTGAGTGTAATTATTTTATTCCAATTTGATCCATCAACATCACTGACGGACAAATCTACAGTTCCATCTCTATTTTGGAAAGTATAGAAAACTCTATTATCTGAAAGGAAGCTAGCAGAGGTTGCATCTATAGGAAATCCATAAGATTTTTTTTCTGCATAATTATAGCTATAAATACGATTTTGTACTTTAGTTAAAACATATGGAGTTGTTGGTGCCCACTCTACTAAAGTTAATCCATTTAAAGTATTTTCATCAATCATAGTAGGCTCTCCTCCACTAGCAGGTACTGTAAAGGTTTGTCCTTTATCTAAAGAATAGAATTTAATTAAATTTTTTGCATCTATAGATGCATTTACAACTGGCTTATCTATAATTTTAGTTGCTGTTAAATTAGTTTTAATATCTTTAGCTTCATCAACTTTAGTTTTATTGGACTCTGTATCTTCAATAGGCTTAGACATATATTGATATGTAAAGAAACCAGCAACTAATAGAGGTACACTAATTGTTGTTGAGATAATTAATAATTTAGTTTTAGACATAAGATTATAGATTTAATGTAAATATATCATTTGGAGATGCTTCCTCATCAATTTGTGCCTTAGCAGCTTGAATTTTTAGCAATTGCGCTGGATCTGAAGTTATAATTTGATCTTCTCCATACGATGCTACGACTTTAATAGCTGCGTGCTTTAAGCCTGCAAAAAATATCCCTTCACCAACATCAGATTCAAGCAATAGAAATTTTTCTTCTTCAGTTAGATAAAAAGTATCTTTAATAATATCTATGGAAGCCGGAGATTGTTTGAGTAGAATTTGAATTGAGGAGTTAGTAAGTATAGCTTTTCCATATTGTGAGGCTAAAAAGTCAGCAATATCCTGAGTAATTGTAGTAAGTCCTAGATAATATTTACGAGCTCTTTTAGCTAGAGAAAATAGAAATGAAGCAACAGCTTGATCTTTCATCATAACCCAAGCTTCGTCTACAAATAAAATTCTTTTCTTGAGGGTTCTTCGGACTTCTTTCCAAACATAGTGAGTAACTACAAACATAGCCAAGGGTTGTAATTCATCTTCCATATCTCTAGTATTGAAGATCACTAGTTGATTATCAAAGTTAATGTTAGTTGGCTCATTTACAAAACCACTAAAGCTACCGGTAGTATATTTAGATAGACGAATAGCTAAACTCTCTCCCCCATCCATATTATGTAGAATATTCTCTAAATCAGAGAGGGTTGGAATATTTTTATTTGTATAATCTTTTGTTTCAAGAGTAATATCTTTACTGGCATAGGTTTCATACAAAGCTCGGTCTAATATAGCCTCTTCTTCAGCATGGAATTTGTCTTCTTCATTACCACCTTGTAACATTAGTTTTAACATACTCAATAAGTCAGCAATATTAGATTTTAGTAAATCAGCAGGATTTTCATCTGCTCTTGGCATAGGTAAATCAAAAGGATTGATATGCTGATTAGAATTAAGAGAAATTTTTATAAAGGTACCTCCCACAGCTTCACTTAAATATGAATATTCATTTTCAGGGTCGATTACCAAGACGTCAATTCCTAACATCAAATGCCTTAGAATTTCTAATTTAGCAAGATAGCTCTTACCAGCTCCAGATTTAGCAAATATAACCTCATTGGCATTTTCCATGGAGAATCTATCAAACAAGATAAGGCTATTATTATGTCTATTAATACCATACAAAACACCTTTATTAGATGAAATACTAGCTGATATAAAAGGGAAAGTAGTGGACAAAGGAGAGGTATTAAGATTATTAGCAATGGCTAAGTCATCTTTTAATATTGGAACTGTTGATTGAAATCCTTGTTCGGTTTGGAATAAACAAGGTTTAGAATACACCATTTTAGTTTGTAACATAGCATCAATTTGAGCAATATTCTCTTCTAATTCTGGCAAACTATTTCCATAAACTGTAATATATAGACCAAAACGAAAGAATCGTTCAGTTCCTTGTTGTAGTTGATCTCTCAAGTTCTCAGCATCTTGATAAGCTGTTTCTACTAAAGGATCACGAACTAATCCTTTCTCTTGTGCGAGTGAAATTTGAGCTTGAAATCGGGTAACTTGAGTACGAAGGTTCTTTAAAATAACTCCACTATCCATTGGATACATGAACATAGCAATATCTACGACATAGTCAAGAGTAATCAAAGGACTAAACCAACCAGTAACCAAAAATCTAGGGTAAGTCATCACGAATATAGTACGAGCAAACTGTGAACCAACTTGTATATATTTAGGATCAACTAAAATACTAGCTGGAGCTAATAAGTCCCTAAGACTATTTTGGCCTTTGAGATATTCAGAAACTTCAGGATTGGTTGTGGGTTTTTTTGCCATATATTTTATTCAGTATCTAAGTCTTCTAAGTTATGTAGAGATTCCGTTGGTTTTGAATCTGGATTATAAAAAGAATAATATAATTCAATTAACTCTTGAGTATTTAATGGTGTCATATAGACTCCTGCTCTCTTAAGTCCATACATAGCTCCATTTACTCTTTGCCAAAGTTGAGTCTTGTACTTCTCAAATTCTTCTTTTTTATACTGAACTGCTATCTTAGGGCTAAAAGCATTGCTAAGTTTATCAAACATACCCTCCTTAGTCTCAAGTGGCTCAAAGGGGATAACTACATAAAATGTCTTATTAACAATATTAGACCCATCCACCAACTCTTTAATAAACTGAGAATACTCTCCTATTTGTAGTCTCAAAAGCTCGTTTTTTTGAGTTTGTTGAAATTCAGACAGATAATTGAGATATCCATTTATATTAAGTACTCTAGAGCTAACCTGAATTTGTATGGGAAAGTCAAGAGAGTTGATAAAATTTTGATAGGCATAGATGATAGCATCCTGTTCATCTGAAGACTTAAGATCAAAGTTTACAGAAGAGGTCATCAAAACCGCCCTCAAACCACCGTCCTTGAGTACTACTACACTATCCTGAATGGTGTCGATAGACAAGTACTTTTGTGTACTAGTCTCCGGCTTATTTTTAATCTTTGATTTTGTATTAGCCATATAAAATATAATATCATACAAAATAAATTTTGTAAAAGGGTATGTTTTCTTGATTTTTAAAATCTAATATGGTATATATTAATTGTGTTTCTTTTTTCAAACACATGCAGAAACTCACATCAAGTTCAACGCACTTTGATATATGGTATAAAGACTTGCTAGAGTCTGTAATTAGCACCTTAAGAAAAGGACTTTGTTATACTTTGCCATTGGATCAAGTCAGGGCAAGATTCAAGAGATTATTTGATATTAATATTTTTGAATCAGACATAGATAATATGTGTAGTAATAATAATTTAAGAGCTATCTGTCACTGCAGAAGCACAAGATTTTATATAGTACCAATATAGGTATTAAGCTTTAACCATTTTTCTCATCCCGTCGCTTATCCGACGGGTTTTTTTTACTCCCTTTAATATCTTGAAGATATATTATATAAGTCCAAAGTTTTGTTATAATTTATATTATATGATATAAATTATAAGCATTGTGATATTTTGTCACTATGAAACAACTAACTGCACTTTTATTAGCTCCTCTCATAACTTTATTATGTGCATCTTGTAGTGAATCTAATCTAAAAGATTCTACTGTTAAAGCTAAGAAAGTTTGTCATAACCCTAAGTTGGGTCAAGTTGTCACTGTCGAAATGGATTACACTGCCTATAAAGGTAAATTGTCACAGATATCTAAAGATGAAATTATTGTTTCAACAGATTCACAAGGTATTACATATGTAGTAATTCAATCACCTCAAATCAAAGGAATTTATTATGAAAAAGGTGTTTGAATTATACTATAAACACAAGCCCCATCTTAGGATGTGGGCTTTTTTATTTATTTTAATTTTTGACATAGGTATAAAACACATAGGTATATATAAAAATATACCCTAAGATAAATAAAGGGGTATACTGTGAAGCTTTTAGACAAAACTGCTTGACAAAATTAGGAAAATGTGATGTAGTTATTTTCGTAATTCCCTTCATTCCAACCATGGCAAAGGTTTCCAATTCCAACTCCCTTTCCTACGGGCTGCCTCAGCCCGAGAATGAGAATATAGTCCCCTTCAGCCCCTGCGTCTGCGGTACTCGTTCTGACCTTGACTGGACTCTTTGTCCGGGGCACCCGGACTTTGGGTCGGCGTATTGCGAGGGTTCTCGGTACGCCTAGAGGTTATAACAATTTAATAACTTGGAACCCCGGCATAAAACCGGGGTTTTACATTTTTAGGACTAAAAGTATTGATTGAAAATATAGAAACTAAAGAAGATGCTTTTCTACAATTTCAGTCACTTGATCGATTGAAAGCTCTGAACTCATTCCCTGAGGAGATCCCCCAATATTTGGAGATCCGCCCCAACCTGATTCTAATGCAGAAAGTTCAGCAAAAACTGCTTTTAAGTCTACATGTGTCCCAGAATACTGGCAAATTGTATACTTGCGATGAGGTTCTCCTCCACCCAATCTAAACGCAGGGTTTAGAGCTACTACTACAGGAGCTAAGGAATATCCAATATTGGTAGCAGCTCTATGACCACTTTCTACTACTGCTATTTTACCTTCTGCTAGAGTCTCGGTTTTAATTTCTCCATTTTCAAGTGCATTAATTAAATCAAGGCGTTCTCTTTCCACCTTTTCTCTATATTGAAGAGGTTCTTTCCCAGTGAGAATCCATTCTTCTAATATTGCAACTCGTTCAGTTAAAGGGAGTTTGAAATCCATTACAGCTGCTGCTATAGCCGCAATATCACGAGATGATTCAGCGGTTGAGACTCCCTCATTCCATGGATTTTCTTTTGTTGGAATAGATTTGGGAGTCCATTCCCCTCGTGCAAATTTATCAGTAGTAGCAATTATATTAACTCTATCCAAAGCTTCTTCGGAGAACTCTTCTCCTTTTGCACGTAAATTTAAAACAACCATAGATCCAATTGAATCAAGATCGGCTCTAACTGTTACAAAGGTAGTTCCTTCAGGAGGAATTTCTACTGTGAGAGCATCTTCGATGGCGGCCCTATTTACATCCCCTTCAGTATGTTGTGGATCAATATTTCCAAGAGAACATTGCTCTGCTAGGGCAGGAACAGTTACTTCAATTCCATAGACAGTACCGTTTGATAAAACTGCTTCATTCGCTGCTTTTGCTTCCGGTGTGTTTCGTGGATCTAATGTTTCAAAATTAAAGACAGCGGGTTCTTGTTCTGTTTCGGACTTATTCCAATTATTGGGACCTTGCTCTATATTCATATTAATAATATTAAATTCATACAATATTATTATACCATCAATATACTATAAAACTAAAAAAAATATATAATTATAACAAAATACAAATATCAATAAAACTAAGTATTAAAGCTAATAAAAAGATATAATTAAAATAAAATATATATAATACACACAAATACTCTTGACAAAAATAAGAAAATGTGATATGTTTGGCATAGTTCTTTTTACAACCATGAACTCTTTTCTACTTGAGGAAAACCTTCAAGTACCTGCTGATGTACTCGTTAGTGAGGGCATTAATAAGATTGATGCTCTCCTTGCGGATCATAAGCCTGGGGAGACATACATTCTCCCTCGTAATGTCTTTTCACGTTTCTACCGTGAGGAGTTGCCGGACATCGGTACACCCGATGTCAATCACAGCTCCAAAGAGGAGTTGTGGAAAGCTATTGCAGGCCATGAGGCTTGCCGTAGCTTCCAGGAGAACTGGGAATACTGTCCCAGTCGGTTGAGCATGGATGCCAATAACGGCGTCTACGCTCCTCTAGGGTTGATGCAGTGGGAGTACTGCACCACATCTGGAACAAAGCTTTGTGCTTTGGACTGGAGGCTGGTCCTGTTCGAGGACGACTCAGTGATGACTGTCTCGAAGAGTGAGCTCTTCGAGACATTCCATCCACTTATTGAGTGGAACACCTCGTCGACCCATGACTGGGTGGAGCTTTGGGCTGACGGCTTGTATGCCGTTACGATCCCCAAAGAAAGGGATCAGCCAGGGCGTACGGCTTGGCTGCAAATCAGGCTGGCGGTCAGCGGTCTTCCGTACCGCTGCTGGTCGGATGAGTTCCATGAAGTGGACTCAGAGGCTATCGCTCGGGCAGAGCTCAGAAAAATCCTTTCCGCCGCCTCCTGATAACTCTCCCTAGACCTGGCGAGGTCCGGTAATAATACGCAATCAAAGCCCCTTGCAACCGCAGGTGGGCTTTTTCATTTTAGGGGAGTGATATGCGAGATGGGTTAAATTTGTTATAAAATGGAGGGATAAACGTTTACCTTCCGTAGGGACGGCTCCGCTACGAATTTATAATTCACCACTCACAATTCCCAACTCACCATTTATAATTAAAAATTTACAAACTATAACAAAATAAAAACACTATAAAAACAAGCATTAAAGCTAATAAAAAGACATAATTAAAATAAAATATAAAGTATGATAGTATGTGTATAATTAAATTTAATTTTATGGAAACAAATTTTCTAAAAAGACCAAATAATGAAGAAGGATCAGAAAAAAGTATATTTATTGGGACCGGAAGTTCTGGTATGGAAAAAGTACCACTTTGGAGTAAATCTAATGAAATCATAAAAGCAGTATCAGAGACAGGAGGTTTAATATTAGAAGCTCCTACAGGAACTGGAAAAAGTAGTATTTTGAGTATACTTAGAAAAAGTTTTCCTAATATTGATGGTAAAATAACAGTTATTGAACCTAAAAGAAGTCTTACTGAAAACTTGGCAAAGACTCATGAAGAATATATGGCTCCCCTAAAAGCTGTACAAGAAGAACCTCATATTTTAGAAGGTATAGAGATAGATAGTAATGGAAATGTTTTTGTAAGAGTATTAGAAGATGGTGAAGAAATAATTTATGACATTGATATTCCTGAAAGCAATCAATTTAATACTGACGAAAAGATAGAATATGTAGAATCTCATTTTTCAACTAAAGACAGTAGACTTCATGACGAGTTAGAGTTATCAACAGAAGATAGAGTAAGAGTTATACATAGATATAGAAAAGATGAAGAAAAAGGTAGCTTAGAGGTTACTACGCCAGGATCGATTATAAATAGAATTGATGATTTGATAGGTGGAAAAATTAAAATTTTATTAGCAGATGAAATTCATGAGTTTCATGCAGATACTGAGCTTGTTCTTGCTATGGCTACCGTATGTAAGGAGTTGGGTTTAATACCAGATTTAAAGATTGGAGTTCTTTCTGCTACTTTAGATAAAGATAAGTTTGCTCAATTTCTTCGTTTACCTCCAGAATCTATTGTTAGTTTAGAAAGTGAGGTAAAGAAAATTCATCCTCGAGAAATTTTAAGTCCTATAAATTTAGTGGGGGCTTTTAACGATAATATAGAAGGAGTTCCTGATGGTGAAGGAATGATTATTCACTGTGCTTCTGTAAGAGAAGTGAATGAACTATACGGTTCTTTGGGTGCTCAACATTCTTTAACAAAGGGTTTTGGTAGATATATACGTGGTGGTAGGGGATCATATGGCCCAATTTTGTATAAATTTTATGATTTTCGAAGATATTATAGCGCTGGTCCTCGAGATCAGGAAGATTGGGATTTGACATCTGAAGATTTGTATTCAGCACTACATAAAGAAGGTGCTAAACTAACTTCTGATGAAAAAACAATATATGCTAAATATCTTGCTCAAGAAACATATGATAGTGATTTAGAGAGTCTCAGTCAAGAACAAAAAGATGAAATTTATAGTCATATTCCTGAATCTAAAAAAATTGTGATTATTGGTACAGATGCTATAGCCAGTGGTGTAAATCCATCATTTCCTATTGTAAAAGCTATATCTACGGGTGAAGTTTATAGACCGAAACAATCAGAGCGTACAGGAGTTGATATTATAGCAAAAGTAGGTTGTGATAAAAGCACATTAAAACAGATAGGCGGTAGAATTGGTCGTAGAGAAAGCTCAGACCCAAATGCTGAGTATGTATATACGATTTTAATGGATACATATAAATATAATAAATTACCAAATTTCCCCCAACCTAATTTAGAAGTTGTACACCCTACAAAAGCCACTTTAATAATTGCAGATTTTATAGAAAAACTAAGATATAAAATTAATAATCGTACTGATGAGAGTAGCTTAGATTTAGATAGTTTATCAGATGAACAAAAAGCATTATTAACAATTGAAGGGTTTCCACTATATAGTAATTTATCAAAAGAAGAAAGGTTAAGGCAAATTAAAGCATTACAAGAGCTTAATTATATAAACCTAGATATGACTTTGACCTCGGAGGGTAGAAATGCTATAAATTTACCAGTTTCCATAGAGATGTTTGAATCTCTCAAAAAAGCGTCAGAGCTAGGTGTTAGTGAAGAAATTTTTACTCTTGCTCCTATATGGGAATCAGGGGAAAGATTGTTTAATATGAATAACTCTCTAGACGAAAACAAAAGACGAATAGTCAATTTATTAGAGGAAAGTGGTGAAAACATATCTTTTCCAGTAGAGTCAGATGCACAATTTTTTATTGCACTTACAAATTATTTAGACAGACAGAATTTTAATAAAAGAGAGTTAAGTGAGTTTTGTAGATCTTATGGTTTGAATTTCAATGGAATTAATAACTGGCGTACAAATTATAATCAGATAAAAAATAACTATAAAAGTATACCCCCAAGCCCAGAAGATTCACTATCTAGTGAAGAAAAAATGACTAAAGTTGGAGAAACTTTATTACATTTTAATCCAGAAGGATTGCTATATTCAGATAGTTATGAACTTCAATCAATAGCAGCCACAGGTTCTATAGAAAAAGCACATTCCTCTATTATTGGGCAATTAAAACAAGGATGGTATATTGCTGGCCAAACTAATCAGATTACAACATCCAGAGGAACCCTTAATGTTGTTAATCTGTTACATCCTATTACTGTTGAGGATATACTCAAGGCAAATATACCTGGGTTTAGATATGAAAAAGATTCGTCCTTTGGAAATCCATACTCACTTGATGAGGATGGAAATATTCAGATTAATGAAGCATTTGTTTATAGCAATGATACAGTAAATAAAAAATATGGAAATAGAAAAAGATTAATCAACCCGGATGAACTAAGTTCCGCTTGGGTAGAAAATTTAAATTTACATCCTAATTATCAAGAATTTCACTCAAGAAATATAGATGTTTTGAATAAAACTATATATATGTATAGTAGACAAGCTAATATGCAGAAAATAGAACAAATTAAAGCTATAATAGAGTCTAAATTATACAACATATATTTAAAGCGAGTAGAGGATTATATTTCACAACAACAAGAAGTTTCTTTGAAGGGGTTTGAAGGTCTTATGAACATTCCTCCAGAAAACTTCTTTCTAGAGTGGAGCGATATAGATGACAGCAATACCTTTGATTCATTTGAAGATTTTTTTGAAATAAATTCAGTATTATACCCATCAGAAATATCCAATCAAAAAAGCATGACAGAAGATGAGTTAACAGCTTCAATGGAATATAAACTTAGCGGAGAGTCATATAATGTGAGTGCTGATTTTGTCATTGAAGAGTTGTTTTCTACTGAATCACCAAGTGATATTATATTACCAAACTTTCCACAAGATGTAATAAATAAAGCTAGAGAACTAAAGGGACACTTAGCTGCTAAATTAAAGTATAGATTTTTACTATCTGACGGTACATTAGTATACGAACAAGAGATTGATTTGTCCTCAGATGATAAATCAAACATACTATCTCAAGAATTAAAAGATACAATAAGATCCAAATATATAGAATTAAGGAAGAGAAAAATAGACTCTTTGCGTAAACAAGCATATATAGATCCAAAAGATTTTATAAAAGATAAGGATGAATTTTTAAAGTCTAAGCTAGGAGATAAAGTTAAAGTTTTACCCTCTGACATAGGTGGTGATGAAGAATATGTTTATCCATATCTTTATAGTAGTGGTGGAAGCTATGATACTTACAAATCTTATTATATAGCTTATTCTGATTCTGACTTTGCAAGTTTAAAAATGAAAGAATTTGAAATAGAATGTTCATTTGACACTAGTTTTAGCGAGATTTTTGATAAAGAGTTTGTTGATGAAGTAATGCAAGATCTTGCCCAAATAAAACAATTATCGGGGCAAGGTTATTCAATCTCTGCACAAACAAAAGAGTTTCAAGATATACAGCCATATATACAAAATATAGATTATAAACGAAGTATTGATAAATCATTAGTGTATAAAAATATAATAAATTCCAATCAAAGTTCAGTAAAAGATTTGTTAAATCAAATAAAAAACCAGATCAAAAATGCCTTAGAACAAGAAATTAAGTATTATAAAGAGTTTGCTGATAGAGAAAGAGAAGTTCAAAGATTTAAGAATGAGTTTTTAGAATGGCTAGATACAGAAGATAGCTCTGGGCAGTCTAGATGGGATATAATAATAGAACAAGCAAAAAAAGATAATAATTTGGGATTATTAAGTTTTGAAAGTCAAGGGCTATATATAGCTAATGCTAAAATTACACTACTAGATGGATCTCAAATACAATCCAAACTATATATAAGTCAGGAGGTTGTAATGGATTTAATTTCGGAGGAAGATAATGGTAATGAATATCCCGATACAGAGCTAGAAGAAGAATCAGCAGAATATATTTACGATGAAGATGACTTTCAGTCAATTAATATAGATTTTGCTGAATGGAGTGGACAGAAATATAGTTCCGTTCAGTTTATAGAAAATAAATCTCAATTTACAGATACTCAAGCTTCAACAAGCCAAATGCAACAACTTGCAGAATTATTTAAAAGAAAAAACTGATAAAAAGCTTCATATAATAAAATACCACTTTGGTTTATAAAGAGGTCTTTTATTATATAATTTAACTACTAATCTTTGATTTCTGGAGGTTTTGGTTGAAATTTAAAGAACTCCATCTCACTAGTTAACTCTATAGGTGGATCAATGGGAGTAACTATACTTTCAGAGTCAGTAAGCATTGCATTGGATTCAAATGGAGGAACTCCATCCTTATGAGATAAGGTTATATGAGGATTAGCATTGGTGCATAATTCTTTTACTTCTTCAGGAAGCTCTACTTTGATAGCTTGAATTCTATCATTATGTACAATAGCAGTAGCACTAACTGGAAAAGTTTCTCCTTCTTTATCCTGTAATAAACTTCTTTCAACCGCAAACTGTAAAGTTACATGAGAATGAGGTTGCTTTTCATACAAAACTTGGTCTCTGAGTTCTTGAGGAAGGTCTACAGACAACCAAAATATACCTTTTTCAGACTCTTGTTGTTCAATAGGTCGTTCTACATTATTTGCATCATCTAATGTCTCAGTAGTATCATCGAATCTAGGACCTTGCTCTATATTCATATTATTAATATTTAATTAATATAATTAATATAATTATTATACTATAAATACAATAAAATATAAAACTATAACAAAAATAAATATCAATAAAACTAAGTATTAAAGCTAATAAAAAGATATAATTAAAATAAAATATATATAATATTAATAAAAAGTATTGACAAAATAAGGAAAGTGTGGTATATTTGTTTTCGTAAATGCTCATTACTCATGACTACCTACAACATCGCTATTATGGACGGGGTCCTCAAGGTTGCGTTCGGCGCTCCGGCGCAGAACGACCAGATCGTCCGCGACGCGGAAACGCGTCTCGATAAGCTAATCGAGAGTGGCGAGCTCTCTGGGGGCGCGGTTATCCGCGTCAACGGACCGGCATCATTGCCGGTCGCAATGCTCATCAGCCACAAGGTGGCACACCTGTACGGTGCGATCGCCTGCTTCGACCCCAAGTTGTCGAAGTACGTCGTGGCTATCAGTCACGACCCCGCCTACCCTATCGGCGATCTGATCGACTGATCAGAATACCTGGCGAGGTCGGAATAATACGCAATCAACAAGCCCCATCTACAGCTGTAGATGGGGCCCTGTTTTACTTTATTATAATTAATAAATATGTATCACATGTGATTTTTGGGAATCTGTTCTGAGTTTAATTTTTACCTGTGGGGTTAATATATAGATTTTGTTACAAAATATATTCATACATAAGCTCAATACACTATGTTTGCCGTATAAAATAATATACATATACTTTATAAAAGAGACAATAATTATTGACAAAATTGTAAAAATATGATATAATATTTTTACAATCCATTCTTTGGAGTACATTCTCAAATGACTAAGAAAATTGTTCTCGCTGGTCCCCCTCGTTCGGGCAAATCTTGTCTGAGAGAGGGGTTGAAGCAAGCTCTGCGGAATTTCCCTGACGCTCCCTACCCCTATGTCATTACGGCTTGTCCGGATGGCGAAGGGTCGTGGTTCCAGGAAACTGTGAATCATGACGCGGAGCTTGCGGGGGAGTTGAAGGCAGCTTACAAGGCTAAATTCACTCCGGAATTCGTGCAGCGTATTGCGGACTCGGTCCGCAATTGTTCGCTCGAGCTGACACTCGTCGATATTGGAGGTATCCCCTCTGTTGAAAACGAGCAGATCTGCGCGAGTGCTACTCATATGGTTATCCTCGCTGGTGACCCTAGTAGGATTCCTGAGTGGTACGAATTTGCCAACAAGGTTGGCTTGACCGTGATCGCCGAGATTCACTCGGACTATCACGGCAAAGAGGATAATGTCGGCATTGCTCAAGACGGAATTCTTCGTGGGTCGGTTCATCACCTCGAAAGGGGTGAGTCGATCTCAAGTCGACCAATGGTGTCAGCACTTGCTGAACATATTCTCTCCTAGACCTGGCGAGGTCTGGTAAAGATACGCAATCAAAGCCCCTTGCAATCGCAGGTGGGCTTTTTTCATTTTAGGGTAGTGATTTATTATAGGTGTAAGAAAAATGTCCTCCTCCGTCCACTCCCAAACTAAAGTATGGGAGTGACCACCCCCTCCTATATTTATTTAGGAGGGACTTAAAGCCTTACGAAGTCTATGTCGGCGAGGGCACCGACTCTACATAATTTATAATTCACAGTTCACCATTCATAATTCAGAGTTCCTGATACAGCTCTATCCAATTATCTATAGTTAGATTCTCAGGGCGGAGGCTGAGGAGGTTTTGGATCTCGGAGCTATATTCCCCTATTGATTGTGTGAGTTTGGGTTTGAGTGAGGAGGAGATTTTCTTTCGCTTTTGTTGGAAGGCTAATTTGGCGAGTTGTATTATATCTTCTCTATTATACTCGGCATAGCGATTATGGGGTATAAGTTGTATAAAACTAGAGTCTACTTTGGGCTTGGGGTAAAAACATTCCTTAGAGATATGGGATAATAGCTTGACATCGGCATATATATTGACACTGAGCTGGAATAATGATTTTTCATAGGACAGTAGATTATTGGCTACTTCTTTTTGAATTAACAGATTAATACTCTGAGCAGGGTTATCTCTGTCTACCAGTAGTCTGATTATGGCTCCCGTAATATGATAGGGTATATTGGCTATTACGGTATATGGTGTCTGTATAGTGTCTATTAGCTCTTGGGATTTGAGTATATCTTGATGATATACGGTGAGATTATCTGGGTTGCCGAGTACACTATGGAGTATAGAGGCAAAGGTTTTATCAAGTTCTACTGCGATTACGGGGACTTTTTGTTGTAGGAGTAATTCGGTGAGTGAGCCAAGGCCTGACCCTATTTCTAATAAAGTAGAATCGGGGCTTATATTGATTTTGTTAATAATTTTGATAAGCAAGTCTTTTTCAATAAAAAAATTCTGGGATAAAGACTCTAGGGGCTTTATCTGATATTCTTTTAAGAGGGATATAATTTGGGTTTGGGTCATAACTTGTAAAAAGCCTAGAATAGTTGTAGTATAAAGTTATTAGTAATATTTAGCAAGAGTATGGTTTTGGAGATTGTGTTATTGTGTTTGAGCCTGATTGCTATTGGAATGGCTGCATATAGTTGGAGTCGGGTGAGATTTTTACAAAATAAAATTAAGGGAGTTTTTCAATCTGACAAAATAGACAATGTGGATGAACTCTTGGAATCATACTCCAAAAAGTTTCAAACCATAGATAATAAGCTAGATAAAGCCTTTACAGAACTACAATATCATAGTACAATATTGAATTATACCTTGCATAAAGTGGCTATCAAGAGATTCAATCCTTTTGCAGATATGGGTGGGGATACTAGTTTTACCACTGCTCTACTAAATAATGAAGATTCTGGTGTTCTAATTACTTATATTGCTACCAGAGAACAGGGTGGTCGCTCTTATGCTAAACCTATTGAAAAAGGTCGAGCCAATCAGCAATTAAGTGAAGAGGAGGCTGAAGTTTTGGCTACTGCTATCAAATCCCCTCTTATTAATAAACTCTAGTTATTATGTCAAATTCAAGCATTCAGCCAAGACCGCCAATAGTTACCATTATGGGGCATATTGACCATGGTAAAACTAGTCTTTTAGATTATATTCGTAAGGCTAATGTGACTGCAGGTGAGGCTGGTGGAATTACTCAGCATATTGGGTCTTATCAGGTGGCATATAAAGATTCTAAAATTACTTTTATTGACACCCCTGGACATGAGGCTTTTAAATCTATTCGTAGTCGTGGGATTAAAACTGCGGATATTATAATTATTGTAATTGCCGGAGATGAGGGCGTAAAACCTCAGACTTTGGAGGCGATTGAGCTTGCTAAAAGTACCAAATTACCAATTATTGTAGCTATTACCAAAATAGATAAACCAAATCTAGTACTAGACAAAATCAAAGCTGATTTATCTGAATTAGAACTTACCCCAGAAGAATGGGGTGGGCAGACTATTGTCTTGAATGTATCATCTGTCTCAGGTGAAGGTATTCCAGAACTTCTAGAAATGATTGCTCTGGTGGCTGAAGTGGAGGAATTAAAGGCTAATTATGATAAATCAGCAACCGATGGATTCATTTTGGAATCATTCTTGGATTCCAAAGCCGGACCATTATCGGATATTGTGGTTTTGAATGGAAATTTGAAGCTTGGAGACTTTGTGATTGTAGGTAATACGGTATATGGAAAAATTCGTCGTATGACGAATGATGCAGGAGTAATGATAAAGGAAGCAGGTCCTGCACAACCTGTTCGTATTCTTGGACTTAAGGGGGTGGCATCGGCAGGAGATGAGTTTCGTGTAGTGGGTTCTGAAAATGAGGCTCTTTCTATTATAGAGGGTGCAAAAATTCCTCATGCTAATAATCCAGTCATTCAATCAATGTTAGAAAAAGAAAAAACTTTGAATTTGATTATAAAAGCCGACTCTATTGGGTCTCTGGATGCTATTGAATATGCTTTGGGGCAAATTGTACAGCTAGATATTAAAATTACAATTGTATCTCGAGAAGTGGGAGATATTAATGCAAATGATATTAGTGAGGCTAAAGTTAAACAAGCGGTTATTCTTGGATTTGGTATCAAACAAGATAAGAAGATTAAGGAGCTTGCCAATCTCAAGGATGTAGTAATCAAGTATTATCGTTTAATTTATGAATTAATTGATGAAATTCGAGACCAGATTACTCAGCTAGAAGGTCCAAAAGTTACTAGAACCGATTTAGGAGAGCTGAAAGTTTTGAAAGTTTTCAAAGAAGATAAAAAGAGCTTAATATTGGGAGGGTTAGTACAAAAAGGACGAATGGTAAGGAATGGCTTAATTGAAATTGAGAACTCAGAAGGTAAAGTTATCGCTCAAGGTAAATTATCCAATTTACAACAAGATAAGCAAGATGTGCCCGATGTAATGGAAGGGAATGAGTGTGGGATGGTAATCTCTTGTTCATTTAAAAAAACTACTCCAGTAGTGGGAGATATCTTATATGTTTATGAGCAAATCAAAAAATAATTATGGCAGATAGGCATCTCATACGCTACCAACAATTAATTCAAGAGCAATTATCATTACTGATGTTGCGAGAATTAGATGTAGAGCCTGGAATTTTGGTTACCGTCTCTAAAGTTATAGTAAGTGCAGATTTACAAGTAGCAGATGTAAAGATAACAGTATTCCCTACCGATAAACAAGGTACTGTAATACAAAAGTTGAAGAAAACCCATAAAGAATATGAATATTATCTAGCAGATATACTCTCTCGAGGTCGTTCCCCAGAACTTAGATTTGAAATAGACAGTGAGGCCCTTGAAGCCTATAAGGTGGAAAAATTGTTGGATGATTTGAGTGAGTAAGCCAAAAAAGCTAATAATTTTTGACAAAAAACTAATATTTGTAGTATAATATATTTATAACCTGTTCTTTGGAGGGTACTATCATGCCGACTCTTTATCCGGGTCACACTGACTTTAATTATCATGAGGAAAAACTTAGAATAGCAAGAGAAAAATATAGACAAAACCCTTGTTATAGGCATTTGAGCGAAGTCGTTCGTGAAGAGCAAATCTTCGAAGAGTCTGGAATTTGTATTCCAAAATCTCCCCGTCATTATTGAGATTGTTTACGCTCATACAATATAACCGACTGCCCAATGACAGCCGGTTTTTCATATAATAAAATCAGTTTAGTAAAAATAACAAAGCCAACTTTGACACTAGGTATAGAATATTTGAAGGTATAATCAAGATGTTTTCACCCTATAATCATATAATACGATACCTGTAGATACAGATACATTGAGGGATCTGGTAGTACCGTACTGCTCAATCTCAAGAGTAGTATCACAAATATCTAAGATTTCTTGAGGAAGACCTTTTCCTTCATTACCGACAGCTATTAGGATATTTTTATCTTCGGGCCATTTATACCTATGTAATTCTACTGAATTGTCAGTCTGCTCTAGTCCTATAATTAAGTCAAACTCTTGTTTTAACTGTGAGAGATCTTCTATAAATTTAATATGGCGAAATTGCATAAAAAACTCCGCTCCCACACTAGTTCGGCGGTCGAACTTTTTCCGCCCATAGATTAACACTTCCTGCACCCCAAAAGTATTGGCTGATCTGATAATATTGCCAATATTATTGTCTCTATCTATATTGACTAATAGTAGTGAGATTGGGATTTTATTGGGGTTGATAGACTCTAGAATATCCTCCCGCTTAGCCCAAGCTAATTGGTCGGTCACATTGCGCTTGCTATTGATATCATAAGGCAAAGTCCCCTGCTCTCTTGGCTCAAAAGTATAGGATTGGGATTTGGTCTTGGTCATGGGGGTGGATTTAGCTTTTATATTCATATTATAGCATAGAGTTAGGAATTTTTAGGACAAGCTCTCATCTGCTATCCCCCAGCCCACCTCTTCGGACGGTGGGCTTTTCATTTCCCTAAAAACTGAATCTATGATATACTAAAACCCATAACTGGCTCCATGGCCGAGAAGTTAGGCACGGGTCTGCAAAACCCTCTACAGCAGTGCGAGTCTGCTTGGAGCCTCCATCAGTTAGCTTTATTTGATATCAAAATTATAAATTACTAATCAAATGTCCAAAGAGAAAACACATCCAATTTTAAGGGGTCTTAATGACATGCAATTAGAAGCCGCTCAGACCATAGAGGGACCGGTTTTGGTTCTAGCTGGGGCGGGTTCTGGTAAAACTTCTACCTTGACTAAGCGAATTGCTTATATGATTGCTAAGGGAATATCTCCTTATAGTATTTTGGCGGTAACTTTTACCAATAAGGCTGCAAAAGAAATGAAGGAGCGAGTGAAACATTTGCTTGAGACCTCTTTTGGTGAAGTGGTACCAGCTATGCCCATGGTGGGAACTTTTCACTCTGTTTGTCTGAATATACTACATCGGGAGGCGGAGGCTCTGGGGTATGATAAGTCATTTTTAATCTATGATACTGGGGATAGTCAAAATATTATTAAGGACTTACTTAAGAAGAGAGATATCTCTAAAGAGCAGGTCAAACCAGCTACTATTCATAATCTTATCTCTAAGGCGAAGAATAATTTAGTCACTGCTACTCAATTTGCTACTTATAATCCAACTAGTCCGCTAGAGGAATTAGCAATAGAATTATATCAGGAGTATCAGAAGCAGTTGCGGAAGAATAATGCCATGGACTTTGATGACATTATTATGAATACGGTGGTATTATTCAAAGAATATGCTGATGTTTTAACCAAATATCAGGAGAGATTTAGGTATATTATGATTGATGAGTATCAGGATACTAATCAGGCTCAATATGAATTGGTGAAGTTATTGGCCAATAAATACAAGAATCTTTGTGTGGTTGGTGATGATTTTCAAGCTATTTATTCTTGGCGAGGGGCGGATTTTAAGAATATTTTGAATTTTGAAAAAGATTATAAAGATACTAAAGTGGTACTCTTGGAGCAGAATTATCGCTCCACTCAGATTATCTTGGATGCGGCGAATCAGGTGATTGAGAAAAATAGTCAAAAGAAAGATAAGAATCTTTGGACAGATAAAGAGTCTGGAGAGCTGATTAACTTAGTAGAGGCAGAAAACGAGTATCAGGAGAGTATGTTTGTAGCTAGAACTATCAAAGATTCAGTTGCTAGTGGAAAGTATTCATTATCTAGCTTTGCTTGTCTATATCGGACTAATGCTCAATCTAGAGCTTTGGAAGAGTCTTTTTTGCAACTTAGAATCCCATATCAAATTGTGGGTGGGACGAAATTCTATGAGAGAGCTGAGATTAAGGATTTGTTAGCTTATATGAAATTTATTTATAATAATAATGACACAGCTTCTTTTCGGCGCATTATCAATGTACCAAAACGCTCAGTCGGTAAAACCAGTGTGGACAAAATTCTCCTCGCTTATTCTGAGATCAATGATGTTGAGCAGAATGTAGATTTAATCAAATTATTGACTGAACCAGATAAGTTTTCTCTTAAGCTCACTGGTGGAGCTAAAAAAGGCATTTTAGTCTTCTGTGAGCAAATTATGGAGCTTAAGAGTTATTTTGAAAAAGAAAATTATAATTTATCCCAGTTAGTAGCGGATATACTCAAAATCACCAGTTATACTATTCATTGGGAAAAGAATAAAGAAAATGAAGCTAGAATGGAATATATTGAGGAATTATTCACTGTAACTCAGAAATTTGATAATCTCGCTGTCGAGGAGGCTTTATATGAATTTTTACAGGAGACGGCTCTACTCTCAGATATTGATGGAATGCAGGCTAGTCAGGCAGTTACTTTGATGACTTATCATGCGGCTAAAGGGTTAGAATTCCCGGTGGTCTTTATGATTGGGATGGAGGAAGGGATATTGCCCCATTTCCGCAGTCTAGTCTCACATAAAGAATTGGAGGAAGAGAGAAGATTATGCTATGTTGGTATTACTAGAGCCAAGGATAAATTATATATGACTTATACTCAACTAAGGCGTATCTTTGGACAAATTCAAGCCAACCCCTCATCTAGATTTATTAATGAAATCCCAGATCACCTCTTAGAGCAAATATCCCTTACTTATACTGATTATGATCCTGAGTGGTAGAACTCTTGCTTTTCTTGCCAAAAATTATAAAACTTGCTATAATCTTTTGTGATATCGTCTCTGTAGCTCAATTGGATAGAGCAACAGCCTTCTAAGCTGTAGGTTATTGGTTCGATCCCAATCGGAGACACCCCAGAAAATGATAGAAAATCGGAAAGCGAATTAGAAATTAAAAGCAAAGATTAACTAGATATAACTGGGAAAGGGTCGGGAAACGGTAGTTTCCCGAGTAGGAAGGCAGCGAGGTCAAAGACCGAGTGTTGGAAACCGCGGGTTTCCAAGAAGCTGTAGCGACTGAGATCCCAATCGGAGACACCCCCAGAAAATGATAGAAAATCGGAAATCTAAATATTAACTAAAAGTAAATATTGAAAGGAGCGAACCCTAAAATATCTATTACGTATCTTTGCAATCT
>Ga0136656_1000147_pt1 | contig 21860 bp, 11 predicted proteins | sample CPBDNA_9_FD_94862 | JGI IMG/M metagenome (GOLD analysis project Ga0136656, IMG submission 94862) | Freshwater to marine salinity gradient microbial communities from Chesapeake Bay, USA - CPBay_Sum_15_0.8_DNA (version 2) | ecosystem: Environmental > Aquatic > Marine > Coastal | place: USA...
TACGTCGCTCAGGTTGAGAAGGGTCGCGGCATGACCTCCCGTAAGGTCACCCTCCGCCGTGATCACCACATCGTTGAGGTTGGTCTGCGTCTCCGCGTCACCAGCAACAACGGGATCCGCGCTTTCCTGGGTCTGTCCAAGGCGAACCGCAACTCTCAGGTCGTGCTCAAGTTGCAGCAGGATCGCGTCGATCAATTGGTTGCAGGGTCTGACGACGTGCGGGTCATCCCGTTCTGATCTATGCTACAATACTCTCAACCACAACGGGACCTCCATGATCCTCTCCATGTCCTCCGACCTTCAGACCCGCCGCATCGTTTGGACGGGTCGCAACAACGACGACTCCCCCATGGGGTCGCGTCTGCAACCTCAGTTGGGCATCAGTGCATTCGCTATCGCTGGTCAGTTTGCTGAGGTCTGGTCTGATGAGGTCGCTCCCTGCCCCGTTAGCGGTCGCACCTATTCGTGCTAGGCATTCGTTCGTGGATCAGCAGTTGCGGTGCGGTCGCCCCTTAGGGGGGGCGCCCCCGTATATAATTTAATGGGTCCCCATAAGCTATAAAGTCTTGCTTTCGCCACCTCTCTATTTCATTCAAACCTATAAAAATCATATATAAAAACAAAAAGGCAATGTCTGTTAGAAGAAATGAAAAAAAATTCCGGAGAAAATTTTCAACCCCTACAGGTTGATTCAATTAATGGAGATTATTATATTGTAATTCCTGAGTGGATGGCAAATGAATTATCATGGTACGAAGATACAGAAATTAATTTATCTTTATATGGGGACGAAATTATTTTAAGTGAAAGAGGGTAGATTGACAAAACATACATAATATTGTATGATATTGACGTAATTACAATTTCTTATGGCTAAAGGATTCACAGTAAAAGCAAAAACCCCTTCAGTTACAACTGAAGAATGGGATTACGGTAAGGCAAGAGAAATGATTCGCGGCAAGTCTGTCGTCTTCTGTTTGCCTGGAAGAGGAGTCTCTTACACCTATTTGAAAAATTTTGTGCAACTTTGTTTCGATCTTGTCCAGAATGGTGCAAGCATTCAAATTTCACAAGATTATTCTTCCATGGTGAACTTTGCACGTTGCAAGTGTCTGGGTGCAAATGTTCTTCGTGGTCCAGATCAGATTCCTTGGGATGGTAAATTAAAGTATGATTACCAACTTTGGATTGATAGCGATATTATCTTTAATACGGAGAAATTTTATCAACTTGTATTAATGGATCAAGATATCGCAGCAGGTTGGTATTGTACAGAAGATGGTATGACGACCTCTGTAGCACATTGGCTGGAAGAGGATGATTTCCGCAATAATGGTGGAGTCATGAATCATGAGACCTTGGAATCAATCTCAAAGCGTAAGAAGCCTTTCACAGTTGATTATACTGGATTTGGTTGGCTCCTGATCAAACATGGAGTTTTTGAACATTCAGAGATGAAGTATCCTTGGTTTGCACCAAAGATGCAAGTTTTCGAATCTGGTGAAGTTCAAGATATGTGTGGGGAAGATGTGAGTTTCTGTTTGGATGCAAAGGATGCAGGCTTTGAAATCTGGTGCGATCCTCGCATCAGAGTCGGTCACGAAAAAACAAGAGTTATTTGATGACTAACAATCGCTCACGTTTTAACATCACATGCAAGGGGGAAAAGATCTTTTCAGATCTTTCTGAAGAAGATTTTTTTGATGCAATGGATGACCTAGCTCAAAAATTTTATGAGACAGGTCATCCAGAACCTCATGAAATTACACACGAAATTATAGAGGATTAATTATGGCAGTAAAAGCAAAAGGTGGACTGAATAAGCGCACTTCTTATATTCCAGGACCGCCCAAGAAATCTCGTCAAGGTGCGGGGGCAGGAACTAAGTATTCCGCTACGTCTCGTAATAAAGCACGTAAACCCTATCGTGGACAAGGTAAAGGTTAAATAGAACAAAATTACAGTTCTTATGTCTTGTTTAATCACCAACTTACCTTCTGTTGAAGTATGGGTTCGTAAAGAATATCTAACAGATCATCAGAGTGGGCACGGTGAATTTGTAAAGGGCGTTTGGGTATCGGCAAAGTCCATACCTGGACGCGCTTTTTATTTTGAGACTTATTTACCAGAATACGCGGCAATGTATGATAAATTGCCGATTAGTGCCTTTTTATCTCGTCCTAAACTTCCAGATCCTGATATGAATTTACCAAATTTACAATTCTGGAACTGTATGGACTATGGTGTGGTCAGTATTGATAAGAAATTCATTGGAAGTATGGACTTTGAATGTTATACTCGTGATTATGGGATTCAAAAAGGTTGTTATGTCTGCACTATAGACAACTATCACCGCGATCCAGACATGGTTGACTGGGCAACGAGTGAAAATCCTGCCGAACATAAGTCACATAACCTCATTAAACTGAATAATGGGCAGTATGCACTGTATCCAAACAACAGATTACGTATTTTTGATAATAGTTTGACTCCTGTTGAACCAAAAATGCCTGATTTTAAAGTTTCGACTCAGTATTATCAGGTCGAAAATAGTTTTGAACGCCTTGGAATGGGTCATGAGGATGAATATTTCTGGAAAACGTCACAAGAACGACAAAACTTAGAAGACTTAGAGTCTGATTGTTGAAAATAAATACAAAAAAGGGATAGAAACCCCTTAAAAAGTTCTGTTTTACCAAAAACAGGAGCAAAAATGGCCAATTCACCCATTGATAGAGACTCAAACTACATGTATCGGATGTGGGGAACCACAAAATTGATCTCTGATTATGGAAGTCTGTCTCAAACTGAAGAAAAAAAGGTGATTCAAGAGATTATGCATGATGATATCCCTCTTAAAAAGCATCATTTGAAGGAACAATCTGAGTTACATGCACAAATTCGCAATGATGAAGACTATGATGATTGGGAATATGGGACAGAACCAAATTATGGTATGAGGATATAAATACAAGCAAGACTTGACCTGATTCAGTGGTACAAAGAATATCTCGCCAGTTTAAGGATATAAGCTTGTCTTTTGACATGCATCCAGTTACGCGAGATATTCTTGTACTTAAAAATGAACAAGCGATTAAAAGATCTATTCGCAATATCATACAAACCATACCTGGTGAAAGATTTTTTAATCCTTCTTTGGGTTCAAATTTATCAACAAGTTTATTTGATTTTATAGACTATGGAAGTGCATCAAGTGTTGAAACACAAGTCAGAAATGCAATTTTAACATATGAACCTCGTGCAGATAATGTAACTGTAGAAGTTTTTCCAAGATATAATGAAAATGCATTCGATGTAAATGTTTATTTCGATATTATAGGGCAGGATTTTCCTCGCCAACAATTTACATACATTTTAGAGGCAACAAGAAGATAAAATGCCTTTTACTAAATTTACGAATCTAGATTTCGATCAAATTAAAACTTCTATCAAAGATTATCTCCGTGCTAATTCGGCATTCACGGATTTTGACTTTGAAGGATCTAACTTTTCGATTTTACTCGATACTCTAGCGTACAACACTTATATTACTGCCTTCAATTCAAACATGATTGTGAATGAGTCTTTTTTAGACTCTGCAACGGTTCGTGAGAATGTTGTATCACTAGCACGTAATATTGGTTATGTACCACGTTCCAGAAAAGCAGCAAAAGCATCTATATCATTTGATGTTAATATCCCAGTAAACGTTATCACACCACAAGTTACTCTTAAAGCTGGTTTAGTTTGTATTGGTGGATTTGGAGAAACAACGTCTCATGTTTTCAGCGTTCCTGAAGATGTAACAGTAAGGGTTGTGAATGGTGTTGCATCTTTCACAAATCTTACAGTCTATCAGGGTATTTTATTAAACAAATCTTTTGTAGTTGATTCTTCCCTCAATCAAAGATTTATCTTAGACAATACTGGAATTGATAGTAGCACAATTAAAGTTAAAGTTGGAAGTAGAACTTATAATTTAGTCGATAATCTTTTTGAGATTAAAAATGATTCGGAAATATTTTTAATACAAGAAATTTCAGATGAGAAATATGAGTTATTATTTGGAGATGGTAAATTTGGTAAAAAATTAGAAAATAATCAAACAATCTATGTAAATTATATTATTACTGATGATGAGGAAGGAAATGGTGCTAGAGTTTTTACATTTTCAGGAACAATTGTAGATTCTAATGGATCTAGTATCAGTCCAGTTGGGTCTGTATCAGTAACAACCGTTCAGAGGGCAGAAGGTGGGGCACCAATCGAATCTATCGATTCGGTTAAATACTTTGCTCCTAGAGTCTATTCATCGCAGTATCGTGCCGTAACTGCGAGAGACTATGAAGCAGTAATTCAACAAATTTACCCAAATACTGAATCTGTTTCGATTGTTGGTGGAGAGGAACTTAATCCTCCACAATATGGGACAGTATTGATTAGTATTAAACCAAAGAATGGAACATCAATATCAGATTTTACAAAAAACAGTATTTTGAATGATCTTAAAAAATATTCTGTTGCAGGAATCAACCAAAAAATAATTGATCTGAAACTATTGTATGTTGAAATAGATAGTACTGCTTATTACAATGCATCTTCGGTTTCTTCTATTGAAGATCTTAGAACAAATGTAATTAACAGTTTAACAAAATATTCCACCTCCATAGACTTCAACAAGTTTGGAGGTAGATTTAAATATAGTAAAGTAGTTCAGGTAATTGATAATGTTGATACTGCAATCACATCAAATATTACTAAAGTGAGAATGAGAAGAAATATGAATAGTGTGTTAAATAAGTATGCACAATATGAGATTTGTTTTGGTAATAGATTTCATAGAAATCCAAAAGGATATAATATTAAAAGCACAGGATTTAATATTATAGGAGAGAGTGAAAAAGTATATTTTACGGATGTTCCCGTAGATAATGAAACTGGGATTTTATCAATTATTAAAAAAACTACTGTTCCCGATCAATATCAAATTGTTAAAAAATCAATAGGAACTGTTAATTACCTTAAAGGTGAAATTATAATCAATACAATTAATATTACTTCTTCGGATCTTCCAGATGGTGTGATCGAAATACAAGCATTCCCAGAATCTAATGATGTAATTGGACTCAAAGATTTGTATTTAATTTTTGATGTTTCTAAAAGCACCATAAATATGAAAAAGGATACTATTTCTTCCGGTGAACAAATTTCCGGTATTGGTTTCGATTCAACTTCAAGTTACGCAAACGGTCAAATAACGAGGTAATATGATAGCAACTGGGTTTGATTCTAGAGTTAAAATTCAGCAAATTATTGAAAATCAGTTACCAGAGTTTGTCATATCAGAAACTCCTAAATTTGCAGAATTTTTAAAACAATATTACATCTCTCAAGAGTTTCAAGGCGGATCAATTGATGTTGCTGAGAATTTAGATCAATATCAAAAATTAAACAACTTAACTCCAGAAGTAATTTCTGGAACTTACACTTTATCATCACCAGTTAGTATTAGCGATACAACCATCTACGTTAATAATACAAAAGGTTTTCCATCTGAATATGGACTACTTAAAATTAATGATGAAATTATTACATACACAGGAATTACAACAAATTCTTTTACTGGTTGTGTAAGAGGATTTAGTGGAATTGTAAATTATCACGATTCAAATAATCCAGAAGAATTAGAATTTTCTAGTTCCAAAGCTGCTTCCCATAATACTACAAGTCTTGTATACAACTTAAGTTCTTTATTTTTAAAAGAGTTTTATAAAAAATTAAAGCAAACTCTTGCTCCAGGATTTGAAAATGTAGATTTTGTTTCAGATCTAAATGTAAATAATTTCATAAAGCAAATTAAAGGATTCTACCAAACAAAAGGAACTGATGAATCATTTAGAATTTTATATAATGTTTTATACGGAATAACACCTACAATTTTAAAATTAGAAGATTTTTTAATTAAACCTTCTGATTCCGAATTTATTAGAAGAGAAATATTAGTAACAGAGCTAATTTCTGGCGGAGATCCAAATAACTTAGTTGGCCAAGAAATTAGGAGTATAGACGATACTGCTTCTGGTCCAGTTTCAGAAGTAGAAATTATTAAGAGAAATAATAAAAATTATTATAAAATTCAATTATTTGCAGGATTCAATGATAAAAGTTTAATTGAAGGAACATTTCAAATTACACCAAAAACAAAAGTTGTCGATAAGGTTGAAATTAATTCATCAGTTATTACTGTAGATTCTACAATCGGATTTGATGAATCTGGTAAATTTACTTGCAATAACCAAACTATAACTTATACAAATAAAAGTATAAATCAATTTTTTGGTTGTGTTGGAGTAACATCTGAAATTGGTCCTGGATCAGATTTAACATCTGATAAAATTATCTATGGATATGAAAAGGGAGATACATCTAAAAAAGTAGAATTAAGAATTACAGGTATTTTATCGGAACTTGAAAATCAAAATGATATTTACTTTAGATCAGTTGGAGAATCTATATCTGTTAAACATATTGGGGAAAAAATTGAAAACCCAACAAATAAATCTTATAAACAAATAATGTTTAATTCTTGGACTTATAATACAAGTTCAAGATATGAAATTAAATCTTTTGCCAGTAATCAAGTAACATTGTATGAAATTCCAGATAAATCAAGTTTAAAAGTAGGAGATTCGATCAATATTCTAGATAGAAACTCTGAAAATATAATCATAGAAAATGCGATTGTAACTTCTATAATAAATGAAGTTGTATCTTTAGATAAAAATATAACTGGTATAAATTCAAATCGGAAAATTAGTATTAGGAGAAATATAAAGTATGCATCTTCATCCAGTCTCCCTTTAAAATATCCAAAAATTATTGCGAATGTCCAGAATACTTACGATGAAGAATCAAATTATATTCATGTTGCGTCAAATTCTTTACCAGATTATACAGTATCCAAACAAATAGTATCACAATCACTATCAATCACATCATCTTCAAATATAACTGATATTTTCCCCAACTTTGGAAAAATAATTTTAGAAGATACTGGAGAAGAAAAATATACTGTATTATCTTTCCCAACGGAAGTCTCTTTTATCACTGGCGATACTATAGTATATAACGGTTCCCCATATCAAATTAATGGATTATCTCATAATGAAGTATATTATGTTGAAGTAATTGAACCATCAGATAGTGCAGATATAAAAAATAAAATAAGATTGTATAATGCAAAATCTTTTATTGGAACAAATAATGCGGTTAAATTTGATAGATCATCTCAAATTTCTACACACACCTTTACTATACTAGAACATAGCGGAAATAAAAAATTAACACCTAAAAAAATATTAAGAAAAATTCCATTAAACCCAAGTATTAAATCTGGATCTCCTACAGAAACAAATCCTGGTCCAGTGGGAATGCTTATAAATGGAGTTGAAATTATAAACTATAAGTCAAATAATAAAATATATTATGGACCTTTAAGCAATCTTAAAGTATTGAATCCTGGAAGTGATTATGATGTTTTATCTCCACCTACAGTTGTAATTTCAAATCCAGTAACAAGTACTGGAACAACTGCTTTGGTTGACGTTGTTGTTAAAGGAAATTTAAAGGAAGTTATTGTTGATCCTAATACGGTAAATGTTCAAAGAGTAATTTCCGCTTCTATAAGTGGAGGAAATGGATCTGGTGCCGTTTTATTGCCTATAGTTGAGGAGCAATTTAAAGAACTTGATTTTAATGCCCAACTTTCTACATTTGGTGGTGGACTTAATGTAAATGATGAAACAATTTCTTTTCTAGAATTTCATAATTTACAAAATGGAACTCCCATAGTTTACAATCCTAATGGAAATCAACCTCTTGGTATCGGAACTTACCAAATATCTAATACGGATCAAGGAAGATATTTGATAAATGGTGCAATATATTTTCCAGAAATTATTAATACTAGTTCAATTAAACTTTATAATACATTATCTGATTTAAATTCAGGAATTAATACCGTTGGGTTTACTACAGCAAATGCCGGAGGAATTCATAAATTTAGATTATTAGAAGGTAAAAATATTTTAACTGATATTAAAGTTCTTAATAGTGGATCTGGATATGAAAATAGATCTTTAAAAATTAATCCAAGTGGAATATCAACTATTTCTAATGTAATAACATTTCAAAATCATGGATTTAATCATGGTGATTTGATAAATTATAGAACTGAAATTGGATTTGGATCAACAATTTCGGCACCAATTTCTGGTCTTTCAACTAATAATCAATATTATGTTCTTAAAGTAGATGACTCCAATTTTAAACTTGCTGATGCAGGAATAATATCTTTAAGTCCCTCAAAAGATAATTTTGAAAGAAATCAAAATGTAATTTTTTCTTCTAATGGATCCGGTTCACAAATATTTGAATATCCAAAAATAAAACTCAATTTAGAAATTGAGTATTCTGGTGTAATTGGAACAATTACTGCAACTCCAGTTTTTAAGGGAGAAATTGTAGACGCTTACTTGTATGAACCAGGAACAGACTATGGATCTGCAATTTTTGATTTTCATAAGAGACCATTAATTAATATACAGAATGGATTTTCTGCCCAATTAAAGCCCATCATAATTGATGGAAAAATAGTAAAAGTCGAAGTTCAAAATAAGGGAAAATATTATAATGCATCTCCAGAATTAATTATTACTGGTACTGGAATAGGTGCTAAATTAAGAGCTAACGTTGAAGATGGAAAAATTATTAATGTTGTTGTAATAAATGGTGGAACAAATTATGATTCAAATAACACTTCAATTTTTGCTAAATCATCTGGAAAAAATGGATCTTTAATGATTGATGTTAGATCACTAACGGTCAATAATAATTATAAGTTTTCTGATGAAATATTAGTTGAAGATGAAAATGATTTATCATATGGAATTGTTGGATATTCAACTAGTAGAGAAGGTATAAATTTTTCAGATTTGGGACAATCTCATTCAAAAATTATTGGATGGTCTTATGATGGATATCCAATATATGGACCTTATGGGTATTCAAATCCAAATGATAATAATTCTAGTATAAAATTATTAAATGTAGGATACACTAAAAATTTCTCTAATATAGTTAATAGACCTGCTGGATTTGATCTTGGATTTTTTGTTGAGGATTATAAGTATAATGCAAACGGAGATTTGGATCAACATAATGGAAGATTTAGTAAAACTCCAGATTTTCCAAATGGAATTTATGCATATTATGTTGGACTTGCAACTAGTTTAATCACCAATAATTTAGTACCAGAATTTCCTTATTTTATAGGGAATACTTACAAAGGATCTCCATCTTTTACAAATATAAATCAAAAGCAAAATTTTAATTTTAATGAATCAAGATTAATTAGAAATACATTTCCATATAGAGTAAATCAAAATTATTCCAATAATGATTTTATTATAGAATCAAATAAAATCTCAAAGCAAACCGCTTTAATTAATTCTGTTTCTGATGGAAATATTGAAAGTTTGTCTGTGGTTGAACCAGGTGATGGATATTCAGTAAATGATTACTTAGTATTTGATAATACCGATACTGAAGGAAGCGGAGCTGCAGCTTCTGTTAATTTTATTGCTGGAAAGGAAATTGTAGAAATTTCAACAACTAGTGAGATATACGAAAATGCAATCATAAAAAGATTAACCGAAAATCAATTAGAAGTCAAAATTAATCCTTATCATAATCTATTAGATGGTGATACTATAGATATTTCTGGAGTTTCTACGAGTTCAATAAAAAAATTAAATGGATTTTACAATATTAAAGTTCCTTCAAACTTATCATCATTAGTTTATAGTATTCCATCTAATTCCGTATCTGGAATAATTACCGACATATACGTATCAGATATACCCAATAATGTTAGTGTCGGATCTTCTTTAGAAATAGAAAATGAAGTTGTTTCTATTTTAAATATTTTTAAAAATGAAAATATTTTAAGAGTGTCCAGACCTGTATCAATTGGACATTCTGCAGGAACTTTAATAAGTTTTTATCCAAATACATTTTTAGTTGATTTGAACGTAGAGCATTTTGATTCTAATGAAAATGAAAGAATATATTTCAATCCAACTAAATCTGTAAGTGTTGGATTTGAGACGGGAAAATCTAATGTTATTTCATATCAACTTGGAAATCAATCTAATAATGTTTCTGTAGAAAATCAAAGTATATACATTCCAAATCACCCTTTCAAAAATAATCAAAAAGTTTTATTTGTGAAGCCAAATGGATTTGATTCTTTATTAGTTAGAAATAATTCAGATTCCTTAGATTTTAATCTTCCTTTATCTGGAAATAGTCAATACGTTTACATTATTAATAAAACTCCAAACACAATTGGTATTGTAACTAGTATTGGATTAACAACAACTACAAATGGTTTATTCTTTAACCAATCAGGATCGGACAGAGATTACTATTATTTTGAATCTGAAAATAATCAAGTAACAGCGAATGTTAAAAAAATAACCACCCAAGTTTCAGTCTCAACATCACATAATTTAAATTATGGCGATAAAATTAATTTAATTGTAAATCCTGGATTAGCAACTGGAATTGGAACTTCTGGTAGTGTTTACATAAAATATAATTCATCATTTGATAAAATTTTGGTAAATCCTAGAAAGTTTAGTTCATCGGGAATAAGTACAATTACCAGTCAAATTAATATTCCTTCGCATGGATTTATAACTGGAGATAAAGTTTTTTATAACTCTTCAGATTTAATTGCTTCTGGATTATCTACAGGACCATACTTTATTAATAGGATAGATGCAGATTATATTTACTTATGTGATACTTATAAAGATTCAACATCTTTTCCACCAAAATATGTATCTATCTTAACGACCGGAGGATTAAATCAAGAAATAAGTTTAATTAATCCTCAATTAAATGTTATTAAAAATAATGATCTTATTTTTAATGTATCTGATTCTTCTCTTGTAGATTATAAATTAAAATTCTTCTTTGATTCTCAATTTAAAAATGAATTTGTTTCTACTGGAAGTACGTCGTCTTTTTCAATTTCTGGACTTGGAACAGTTGGAATATCATCAAATGCTACAATTACAATTGGATTTAATAATGATATTCCCTTCAGTCTCTATTACAATTTAGAAAAATCTGGATCTTTACTCCCAGTTGATTCTGAAGTTAGAGATGCATCTAAGATTTTATATCAAGATAGTTTCTATAATGGAGAGTATTCAGTTTTTGGTGTTGGAACTACCACCTTTAATATTTCTTTAAGAGACATTCCTGAAAAATATTCATATGTTAAAAATGAATGTGAAACTATTAGATACTATACAAACTCTCAAACAGCAAAAGGTGGTATAGAAAAATTATATTTAATATCTGGTGGATTTGGATATAAAAAATTACCATATGTTTCTGCTATAAGCAGTTCTAGTTCTGGAACAAATGCAATTATAAAACCAAAATCAACAAATATTGGAAGAATTGAAGATATTAATATTTTAAATGAGGGTTTTGAATATGCATCAGATAAGACATTAAAACCAAAGGCGGATATATCAAGATTAATTCGTCTCAAAGATGATGATAAAATTGATAATATTGTAGTTACTTTTGGTGGTAGAAATTTCATATCTCCACCAGTTTTATCATTAGTTAATGATATTTCTCGAAAAAAAATCTCTTCCGGTGTAATAGAAGCAAACTTGAGTGGTAGTGCAATTTTAAATGTTTCTATTATCGAAGAACCAAAAGGTCTAGAATCAGTTAGTCATACTATTTTTACCGAAAAAAATAGCAATGGTATTAGCATAGAAAAAGTTGTAGGATACACAAATGGGATTGTTGAGTGTGAAATTTCTACACCTCCTATTAATGGATTTACAACACCACCATTCAAAGTAGATGATTATATTTTTGTTGAGGGAATTCAAAGAGAATCGGTAGTAGATGAATTAGGAAATATATCTACTCCAGGAACTGGTTTTAATTCGCCAGATAATGGATACAAATTTTTTAGAGTAGTTGAGTTTATAAATTCTATTCCAGCAGTTTTAAAATATAATATTGGTGAAGTCACTAGCAATGCTGGAAACGTATCTCCAATACAAACAACTTTTTCAAGTATAGTAAAGAGAGAAAATTATCCATTATTTAAAATAAATCAAGTTTCTGGTATTTTTTATAATAGTGAACATCTTATTGTTAATGGGCAAAAAACTAATTTATTAATAGATAATTCGTATAAAAATTATTTAATAGTATCTGGAGACGAAAATCTTTCTTATAATGATTTATTAACAGGAGCAAACTCTGGAAATATTGCAAAAGTAGATGAAGATATTAGATTATCTGGTAATTTTATTGTAAGGTCATCAAATGAAAAAAATTATGGTTGGAAAAATGATATTGGGAAATTAAATGATAGTCAACAAGTATTACCCGATAATGATTATTACCAAAATCTTTCATATTCTATAAAAACATCAGGTGAAGGTTATATAAAAAATAAAGTTTTAACTTTTGATGTTGTTAAAGATTCCATAAATCGCCTTGTTCACCCAACAGGCATGAAAAACTTTGTTGATGTTGGAATTACATCAACATCAGCAGTTGGAGTAGGTTCTGATCAATCATTAACAAGGGTTTTAGATTTTGTTTCTGATCAAAGAGTAGATACTTTTAATAATTTTGATCTCGCTTTAGATTATTTGCCAACAGAAAATTCTTCAAATGCAATTATTTTAAAATCTAAAAAAGTTACAGATTATATTCAATGTATTTCAAATAGATGTCTTCAAATTGATGATATCAGCGGTAAATTCTCCAGTTCCGAAATAAACGAAGATCTATTCAGTGAATTATTAGAATATTCAGTTACTGATAATTTTGCAAAATTTTTAATTCAAATTACGGATGAACAAAAAACTAGTATACAAGCATCAGAATTGGTAGTTTTAAATAATTACGAAAATACATATACACTCAATAAATCTGATCTTTATATTGGTGATTCTTCTTTGGGAAATTTGAGTGGAGTTTTTGCATACAATAACAATGTCACTTTAAGATTTGATCCCGCAGATCCTTTTGAAACTAGTTATTATCTAAAAGTTTATAGAGATTATTTTACACCAAGTTTTGAAAATATTGGCATAGGATACACTGATTTGGGATTTTTAAGATTATCTGGAAAAATAAGTACATCTTCAACAATAGGAATAACAACTGATATATTCCAATCTCAATTTGAATCAATCAATTCCGTATATTCTAGTATTTTTGTTAAAAATGAAGATACTTTAGATATGAATTATTTTGAGGTTTTAGCTCATCATGATGGAACAAATTCATATATTAGTGAATATTACTTTGATACGGAAAATACTGTAAGTGGATCTTCTTTTGGATTTATAGGAACTTTTGGAGTGAGTGTTGAAAATGGAATATTTAAATTAAATTTTACAAACAACACTAATTCTAGAGTTACATTAAAGTCTAAAACAGTTGGATTTGGAACAACATCTTCCGGTATAGGTACTTATAGGTATTTGGTTGAGGATCAAGATCCTGGATTAGAAAGAAGTGCAAGATTAGAATCTTCCTATCAGGTATCTATTGGTAATACAATAACTCATTCTTATGATTTAGGTATAGAAGGAACTCTAAAATCGTTAATTAGAGTTGGAGTTGGTACGACAGTCGCTCTCCACCAATTTCTTGCAGTTTCCGATAATGAATCAGTTGCTTTAAGCCAATACCCATTTTTATCCGGTGGAACTGCTTCTACATCTGGAATTGGAACATTTGGTGCAGAAATTCAAAATTCACAAGTCGTTATTAAATTTTATCCTGATTTGATGTTTTCCTCTGATCCAATTTTAATTCAAAAATATGATCAGTTCATATATTTTGATACTGATGAATTTAATACACCAGATAATTTAACTTATGGAATTGCTATTGAAGAACTAAAAACTGCGTTTTATGGATCTTTAAATAATTTCGGAAAAGATAGATTATCTTTTGATCTTAATTATCTAGGAACTCCAATTTTCCAAAAGACATTTAATCCTTCTAAATCTAATATTTTAGATAAAGAAACTGGAATATTTACAATTCCAGATCATTTCTTTCAAACTGGAGAAGAACTTACTTATACCCCAGATTCTTCATTACCCGGGATTATTCCAAGTCCAGTTGGAATTGGGACAACTCTAGTTGGAGGTAGGAGTTTTAATGGAGATTTAATAGTAGGATTTTCAACAATAACTGGAGTTGCTTCTACTGTAGGAATTAATATTGGAGATTTAATTTTAGGATCTTCAGTTTCAGCAGGAACGACAATTATATCTGTTGGTTCCACATTCACTTATTTTGTTGGTGATGTTGTTTCTACGGGATCAACAGTAATTACAGGTATAGCAAATACTACTTTATTGAGTATAGGATCTAGTATTTTCTTATCTGATACCAACGTGGGGGTTGGGTCAATTGTTTCAATCGGAATTAATTCTATTACTTCAAGTCAAAGTTTAAATTCTTTAATTGACGGTACTTATTATTCCACAAATTTAAACAATTCTATAGTTATTTCAAATACTTCTACACAAACATTAATTAGATCTAATTATATTACAGGAATTATTACCGATATTGCACCCTCAACAGTTTATGCTGTTAAAATTGATAATGATAGATTTAAACTTACTGGATTAGCAGGAAATGAAGAAACAGGTGTAGGATTTACGTATGTATCAAATGGGTCCGGAAATATTCATCGTTTAGAGATGAAGAAAAAACTTGAAAAATGTGTAATTGTAGTTAATGGTGCTAATCAATATCCAATTCTTTGGACCCCTCTTGAGCATTCATTACAGTATAACGGTGGATCAATAGGAATAGCAGATACATTTATAGGATTATCTGGAATTTCTTCTATAAAACCTAGAGATTTAATAAAAGTTGATGAAGAATTTTTTAGAGTTAATAATGTTGGATTTGGAACAACTAATTTGGGTCCAATTACAGGTTTGGGAACAATACCTTTAGTGGAAGTTGAAAGAGGATTTGTTGGTTCATCAGCAACTACACATTTAGATAGCACAGAAGCTAGAATTTATAGAGGATCATTTAATATTGTTGGAAATAAAATTTATTTTTCAGAACCACCAGCTGGTAGAGGTAATAATGATCGACTAGATACATCTAATTTACCTTTACCAAAATCATCATTTAATGGAAGAGTCTTTTTACGTAAAGATTATGAATTAAATAGATTGTATGATGATTTATCAGATCAATTTAATGGTATCGGAAGAACATTTACTCTTACCAAAAATGGTCAAAATATAGGTGGAACAGAACCTGGCAGTGGATTAGTTTTTATTAATGATATATTCCAAACACCAAGTACTGAAAATAATTCTGGATTTAATTATGATTTAAATTCCTCAGCAGGAATTACCACTGTTTCTTTTACAGGAATTACGAGACCAAATACTGAAGAAATTGTAATAGTTGATTATGATATTAACCAGAATCAAATTCCTCGTGGTGGAATTATACTTTCTTTGGGATCCACTGGAGGTTTAGGATATGCACCTTTAGTTGGTGCTTCTGTTACGGCAGTTATCGGTGCTGGGGGAAGTATTACTGCCGTAGGAATAGGGTCAACAGATATTGTTGGTTCTGGTTATGGAGGAAGTGTTATCTCAATTGGAATAACCGATTCTACTGGATATGGCGCTACTATAACAGCAACAGTTGGAACTGGTGGAACTTTAGCATTTAACGTCATAAATGGTGGAAGTGGATATATTAATCCAATATTAAAAATTGATAGTCCAAATTATAATAATCTACCAATTACGGGAGTTTCTAGATTATCGGTTGGAAATACAACAACTACAGGTATTGGTTTTTCAATAAGTGTAAACATTGGGCAAAATACAGAAACTGGTATAGGTCAAAGTTTCTTTAAAGTAGAATCGTTTACAATTACCAAACCAGGATATGCCTTTAATATAGGTGATAAATTTAAAATTGTTGGACTAGTAACCGACGCAAGATTGTCCGAGCCAATTGAAGAGTTAATATTTACTGTAGAAAATATTTTCAATGACTCATTTGCATGTTGGCAGTTTGGAGAATTAGATTATATTGATAGTATAAAATCATTCCAAAATGGTGTAAGAAAGAGATTCCCGCTGTTTAAAAATAATGAATTACTTAGTTTTGAAAAAGATAGAAGTAACCCGGAATCAGATTTAATTGATTTCGACTCCATTCTCTTGATATTTTTAAATGGTGTTTTACAGGATCCTGGTGTATCTTATACTTTTACTGGGGGAACTACTTTTAGATTTACTGAAGCACCAAAACCGGAAGATAATGTAGCAATATTTTTCTATAGAGGAACAAGAAATATCGATAGTTTCCAAGAAAATGTAAATGAAACTATAAAATCTGGAGACACTGTTCAGATGGATAAAAATATTGAAGTTCCAAACTCAATTAGACAAGATAACCGTGTTGTTTCTCTAATTCAAAGTGCTGATATTATAGAAACGGGCATTTATCTTGGTGATGGGATTGATGATGATAATTTTAAACCTTTACATTGGACTAAACAAAAAAGAGATTTACTTATCAATGAAGATTATCAACCTAAATCCAGAGATTCTTTAGAATCTTATGTTTTCCCTTCTGCAAGAATTATCAAAGATGTTAAACCTACTGATGAAGAAATATTTGTAGATTATGCTCAATTATTTAAGTATGAAGAAAATGATCCAAATACTGATATAAGATTATCTGAATCTGGATTTAAAGCACTTATTATTAATTCTTCTGATCCAATTACTGCAGGATTTACTGCAACTGTTAGTGGTATGTCTACAATTTCATCCATTGGAATTTTAACTGGTGGTAATGGATATGTACCAAATTCTACCATTACTTTAAAAATATCAAATCCTATAGGAATTGGATCTACTGCACTTGCAACAGCAAATGTATCTGGTTCGGGAATAATAACTTCGGTTACTATTATAAGTCCAGGTAGTGGGTATACATCACAAAATCCACCATCTATTCTTTGTGAAGAGCCGCCAATTATAACTGAAAATATTAAAGAAGTTACTTTTGTTGATGGATTTTCTGGTATTATAACTGGGATATCCACTTCTCGTGGATTTGGTGTAAATGTATCAAATGCTTTAGCATTTAATGTTTTATATGATTCATCATCTATTATAGATTCCTTAGAGGTTGGGTATCCTATATTAGTTTCAGAAACCAATATAGGAAATGGCGTAACATCGATTGATACCTCCGATACTGAGGTGGTGGGTATTGGAACAACATTTTTTGATAATGTTTATATTATTAGTCAAATATCCAGAAATAATTTAGTAGGTGTTATAACTTGCAATGTTCTTTCAACATCGAATATTGTTGGAATTCAAACTTTCGGTGAATTCTGCGGTAGATTCTCATGGGGTAGATTGCGTGGAATATCTAGAGAATCTAATCCCGTTTCAATCGCAGTGAGTGGATATACAGTTAATAGTGGTTTAACTACATTCCCCCAAATATTCAGAAGAGGATATGGTTTAAGATTAACTGGCGGTTTAAGTAAGGAACTAAAAGATAGTTAATTTGGTTTTGAACTTCATTATAAATATAGAAAAAAGCTAATAATATGGCTGCAATTGTTACAGACCAATTTAGAATTTTAAACGCCAAAAACTTTGTCGATTCTATTCAAAATGCTGACGGTTCTTATTATGTTTTTTTGAGTCTTCCGAACCCTGTGGGTGTTGGTATTGGTAGATCTACTACATGGGATTCTAGTATTCCTAGTCCAAAGGATGATTTTAATCATTTAAATCATGTCAGAAATACAATTATATTTGGTAGAAAAATATCACCTAATAATGTACGAAGGGTAATAAGAAAAGTTGAATGGAAACAGGGAACAATCTATGAAATGTATCGACATGATTATAGCGTCAATAATCAGTCACCACAAACAAATTCATCTAGATTATATGATGCGAATTATTATGTAATTAATAAAGATTATAGAGTTTACATATGTATTGATAATGGTTCTAGTGTTGTTAAAACAACTGGAAATTTTTCTCAAGATGAACCTACTTTTATAGATCTTGAACCATCTAGAGCAGGGGAAAGTGGGGATGGATATATTTGGAAATATCTATTTACAGTATCTCCAAGTGATATTATTAAATTTGATTCTGTAGAATATATACCAATTCCAAATAATTGGGAAACATCAACGGATGCACAAATACAAGCTGTTCGTGAAAATGCAAATTCACATATAAATGGTAACCAAATAAAAAAAATCTATATTCAAAATCAAGGATCAGGATATAATACCACGAATGCTGAGCTCGATATATTAGGAGATGGTACTGGTGGAAAGGTGATTGTTAATGTTGATGGCGGCAAAATAACAGAAGCAATTGTATCATCAGGTGGTAAAAATTATACTTATGGAAGAGTTGATTTATCTTCAATTAATTCTGGAGCAACTGAATTTGCAAATTTAATTCCAATAATCCCCCCCTCAAAAGGGCATGGATATGATCCTTATTCAGAATTAGGATCTGAAAGAGTTCTTATATATTCTAGATTTGATGATTCAACTAAAGATTTTCCAGTAGATACAAAATTTGCTCAGATTGGAATTATTAAAGATCCAATAATTTATGGGTCTGATACAACAGTATTTACTGATGGTGAATTTTCTGGTCTTTCTGCATTGAAATTATCTGCAGTAGCGAATGAAACTGATGCTATACCCGGAAATAAAATATATCAATCTGTTCCAGGCATTGGGACAGCCGTTGGTTATATTGCATCATATGATACGGAAACAAAAGTTTTAAAGTATTTTACAGATAGATCATTATACTTTAATTCTACAACTCAAGATCAAAAAGACTCTTTTAATGTTGTTAACGAGTCTACTATTATTGGTTTTGATCCTTTTGGTGGAACTATAACCTCGGAAAATAATTTTAGTTGTGCAATTGATGCGAATTTTTCGGGTATTACCACTTCAGTTTCTTCGTCTAAAATAGTTAATTTATCATCAAAATTTACAAATGGAATCGCACCTTCAGAGATAAATAAATCAAGCGGAACTATTCTTTATTTGGATAATAGACCAATAGTTACAAGAAATCCCAGACAAAAAGAAGACATTAAAATCATACTGGAATTCTAAACATGTCCCAAAAAACAGATTTAAATATATCACCATATTTTGATGACTTTGATCGGTCAAAAAATTTTTATAGGGTATTGTTTAAGCCGGGATTTCCAGTTCAATCTAGGGAATTAATTACATTACAGTCTATACTTCAAAATCAAATAGAATTATTTGGATCACACTTTTTCAAAGAAGGATCCATAGTTATTCCGGGAAATACGACATATGATCCAAATTATTATGCGGTACAGATTAATGATTCGCACTTAGGTATTGATATTGGAGTATATTTAAATAACTTAATTGGAAAGAAAATTAAAGGTCAAAATTCACAAATTACAGCTATTGTAAAAAACGTTTTAACGAAGAATCAATCGTCAAAAGAAAATTATACTTTATATGTTAAATATCTGACTTCTGATGTTAATTTTAATGTCAGTCAATTTACTGATGGGGAAACTTTAATAAGTTTAGATACATTTAATTATGGGAATACAACGATTAATTCGGGACAAACAATAGCATCATTAATTAACAGAAATGCTACGTCTGTTGGATCTGCAGTATCAATATCTAAAGGAGTTTATTATATTAGAGGATCATTTGTAACAGTAAATGATGAAACTATCATTCTTGATCAATATACAAATACACCATCTTACAGAGTAGGATTGCAAATTCAAGAATCAATTGAATTTGCATCAGATTCAAATCCAGATCTTTATGATAATGCTAGAGGATTTGCTAATTATTCTGCTCCAGGTGCAGATAGATTAAAAATTAGTGCATCATTAACAGCAAAATCCATTGATGATTTTAACGATCAAAATTTTATTGAAGTATTAAGAGTTTCTAATGGTGTTGTAAAAAAATTACAGGATAATAATACATATTCATTAATTAAAGAATATATTGCTCAAAGAACATATGACGAATCTGGTGATTATGCTACAATTCCATTTAGCATCGATGTAAAAAATTCATTAAATGATGGAATTTCTTCAAATGGAATTTATTTAGAAAATCAAAAAACTGATCAGAATAATACCCCATCAAATGATTTATTATCGATATCAATTTCTCCAGGAAAAGCATATGTTCGTGGATTTGATATTGAAAAAAATGAAACAACAATTCTCGATGTTGAAAAGACAAGAGATAAAAAAATTATTCCCACTTCATTAGTTCCCTTTGAAATGGGAAATTTACTAAAAGTTAATAATGTTTCTGGATCTCCTTTATTGGGAATTGATAATAACTATACAATTAGTTTTTATGATCAGAGAAAGGATTCTACTACATCCGGATCTGGAAATGAAATAGGAAAAGCAAGAATATATTCTTTTGGGTTAGATAATAATACTTACTCAAATTCTAGTACAAATTGGAATTTGTATCTATTTGATGTTCAAACTTACACTCAGATTACTTTAAATCAATCTCTCGATTCTAATTCTTGTCCGGCATCATCATATATTAAAGGGGAAAATAGTGGAGCTTCTGGATATGTCGTTATTAATCCAACAAGTGAAATAATTACGTTAACTCAAACATCTGGAATTTTTTCACCAGGTGAACAAATTTCAATCAATGGATCAAAAGAATTTTCAAGATCAGTACAATCTATTAAAACATATAGCACAAATGATATTAAGTCGGTATATCAAGATTGTAGTTCTATAGGATTATCAACAGATTTTGTTGCTGATACTGTTTTATCACGGGAAACATTAAAAAATTTCAATTCAAATGACGTTTTAATCATCAATGCTTCTGGAATAGCATCATCTCCAGGTAGAACTTTTGTTGGAATCAATACTAATACAATTATTCGATATCAGAGAACAGGATTATCTGAAGAAACTTTTAATAGAATTTCCTCCATTTCTTCCGATGGTTTAATCATCACTCTTTCTGGTGTTTCGACAGTAACTGGAGTTTGTGATGGTGGAAGACCAAATTCAACAACAAGCGTTAATTTTTCTGTTGGTTACCCTTCAATTCAAAATGAAGAAAATGCTTACTTGTATGCTAAATTAAATAATACTAATATATCTGATGTTAATTTTGTTGGATCGGAATTAAAAGTAAACAGACAAGCAAAAAATAAATCTACAAACTCTAACGGAACTTTAACTTTAAGTTTATCTGACGTAGATATTGATAACGCTTATTTCGATAATTTTGATGCAGAAAAATATTCAGTATTTTATTCTGATGGAAACATAGAACCTTTAACGTCTGACAAATTTTCTTTAGATGGATCTGGAACTTTTATAACTTTAAGTGGATTAAGAGAATCACAATCCAATGTTGTAGTCAATGCTACTGTTAGAAAAAATTTAATCAAAAATAAGAAAAAAAATTATATCAGAAGTCAAAAATTAGAAGTAGACAAATGTATTGCCGCATTTTCCACTACATCTTCTGGACTGTTAGTTAGTAAATATTATGGATTAAGAATTGAAGATGAAGAAATTTCACTAAATGTTCCAGATGTTGCGAATGTAATTGCTGTTTATGAATCTATCAACCAATCTTCCCCAGTTTTGGATGGATTAAA
>Ga0136656_1000155_pt1 | contig 21550 bp, 17 predicted proteins | sample CPBDNA_9_FD_94862 | JGI IMG/M metagenome (GOLD analysis project Ga0136656, IMG submission 94862) | Freshwater to marine salinity gradient microbial communities from Chesapeake Bay, USA - CPBay_Sum_15_0.8_DNA (version 2) | ecosystem: Environmental > Aquatic > Marine > Coastal | place: USA...
AAGCTTCGCCTTCAGCAGCGACATGTGGGCCGACGGAATGCTGTGGGGAGCCACACTTCGTTCACCGCATCCGAGAGCTCGAGTCGTGTCCATCGACGTGTCGGCGGCTCTGGCGATCGACGGTGTGTCGTGCGTGATCACAGCCGACGATGTACCGGGTCAGCTCACCTACGGCCTCATCGCCCAGGATCAGCCGGTCTTCGCTCGTATCGGAGACGAAGTTCGCTACGTGGGTGAACCAGTTGCGGCAGTTGCCGCTGACCATCCAGAAACCTGTCGACGTGCGCTGGCCGCCATACGAGTCGACTACGAGGTCCTCGATCCGATCACCGACCCGGAAGTTTGCATCGCGGGCACTGAGGATCTCTTGCATCCTGACGGAAACATCTTTCGCGAGCAGCGTGTCGTGCACGGCGACCAGAGCATCACCGGTGAGGTCGTCGTCGAAGGCACGTACGTGATCGGAATGCAGGATCAGGCATTTCTCGGCCTCGAAGCGGCTCTCGCCCTACCAGATCACGATGGATCGGGTGTCGAGCTGTACATCGCCACGCAGTGGCTACACGAAGACCGTAAACAGATCGCGGCCTGTCTCGGCCTTCCCGAAGAAAAGGTGCGTCTGGTCCTTGGTGGTGTTGGTGGAGCATTCGGCGCACGCGAAGACATCAGTCTGCAAGTTCACACCTGCCTCCTCGCGCTGCGAACGGGACGGCCGGTCCGCATCGCCTATGACCGCGAAGAGAGCTTCTACGGCCACGTTCATCGGCACCCGGCCAGCATCTGGATGCGGCACCATGCCGACCGTGATGGTCGTATCCGACGCGTCGAGGCCCGCGTCGTCTTCGATGGCGGTGCTTACTGCAGCACCTCGCCGGCCGTTCTGGTGAATGGAATCTCCCAGATTCAGGGCCCGTACAAATGCCCAAGTGCTCTCGTCGAAAGTTGGGCGGTCCGCACCAACAACCCTCCGTGTGGAGCCATGCGAGGTTTCGGAGTGGTGCAAGCATGCTTCGCCCATGAGAGTCAGATGGACAAACTGGCGGCCGCGATAGGTGTCGACCCGGTCGAGATCCGCTTGCGAAATGCCATGGAAACGGGTGACGTGCTCGTGACCGGCCAGATCGTCGACGACGTGGCCCCGGTGGAACGTTGCATCCGAGAGACGGCAGCCCTTCCCATGCCTCCCCTGTCACCCGACAGTGACGATTACCGCGATATTCCCGGAGGAAGCGGCCTCACCGCCGATCGACGACACATTCGTCGTGGAGTCGGTTGGGGCGTCAGCATCAAAAATCTCATGTATTCCGAGGGATTCGACGACTATTCGACGGCCCGTTGCCGCATGGACGACGGCGTCGTGACGGTCAAATTCGCCACCGCCGAAGTCGGTCAAGGATTCGTGATGCTCGCCCAGCAGATCGCCCGCTCAGTTCTCGGTGTCGACGAGGTCCTCCTCGACACCATCGACACACAGATCGGATCGGCTGGTTCGACCTCGGCGAGCCGCCAGACCTGGATGAGCGGTGGAGCCGTGGATGCGGCGTGCCGAGCGGTGAGGGAACGACTCCTCGATCTCGTTGCCGATCGCGATGGCCTCGATCGATCGTCTCTGACGATCGACGATCTCGACATCACCGACGGACTCTCGTACCGGCGGTCAGTGGTCGACGCCGCTCGTGGGTTGCGCATCGACGAAACGGCCGAATACCGGCACCCTCCGACCGAGGATCTCGATCAGAACGGTCAGGGAAATTGCCATGTGGCATTCGCTTTCGTCGCCCATCGGGCCGTCGTCGATGTCGACGTCGACCTCGGACTCGTGAAGGTCGTTCAGGTGGCGACTGCGCAAGACGTCGGACGCGTTCTCAACCCGTTGTCGTGTGTCGGACAGGTGGAGGGCGGAATCGCCCAAGGATTGGGATTGGCCGTCATGGAAGAGATCGTCGTGGCCGACGGTTTGGTCCGAAATCCGAGCTTCACCGACTACCTGTTGCCCACTTTCCTCGACGCCCCCGAGGTCGTCGCCACCTTCATCGAGGAATTCGAGCCCAAATCGCCGCTCGGCGCCAAAGGCGTCGGGGAACCCCCGTGTATCAGTGTCACGCCCGCCATCGTCAACGCCATTCGGCAGGCGACCGGTCGTGACCTGCCCCGAGTGCCGGTCCGACCGTCTGACATCTGTCTCTGACCTCCGACGACACGTCGCCGGCGGCCGTGCCGTACCCTGTGCCCATGAGCGCGACGGAGAACGATCTCGGATTTTTGCCCTTCGACTGCGACAATCATTACTACGAGGCTCTCGACGCCTTCACCCGTCATCTCGATCCGAAACTCGGGGCGCGATGCGTGCAGTGGGCCGAGATCGACGGGCGCAAATACCAGGTCGTCGGCGGGCGAGTCAGCAGAGTCGTCACCAATCCGACTTTCGATCCGATCGCACCGGCCGGCGCAATGCACGACTACTTCCGCGGCAATCCTGAGAAGAAGAGCCCACTCGAGTTTCTCACCCGACGCGAACCGATCCGACCCGAGTACCGCGATCGCAATGCCCGTCTCTCGACAATGGACGACCAAGGCGTGGGTCGAATCTGGCTCTTCCCCACCCTTGGAATGCTCTACGAGGAACTGTTGAAGCATGACCCGTACGCAGTGTGTCAAACGTTCTCAGCTTTCAATCGATGGCTCGACGAGGACTGGGGTTTCGCCTATCGCGAGCGCATCTTCGCCGGCCCGTACCTGTCTCTCGCCGATGTCGACTGGGCGGTCGCCGAGCTCGACCGGGTGCTTTCGGCCGGGGCACGCGTCGTCGTGATGCGGCCTGCTGCTGTTCACACCATCCACGGAGTTCGCTCACCCTTCCACGAATCTTTCGATCCGTTCTGGTCACTGGCCGCTGAATCTGGGGTGACCGTGGTGATTCACGCCGGTGACAGCGGCTATTCGAGTCAGGGGTACGCCGACGATTCTTTTTCGGCCCAGTTCTCCGGAGGATCATGGAAACCCTCCATCAAGAGTTTCGCCATCGAACGTGCCGCACAAGACTTCGTCATCACGTCGATCTTCGAGAAGATCTTCGACCGTTTCCCGCGTCTACGTATGGCCAGTGTCGAGAACGGATCCGACTTCCTCGCCGATGCGATGAAGAAGATGACGTCGACCGCCAAGAAAATGCCCGGTTATTTCTCGGATGACCCGATCGAGACCTTCCGAAACCATTGGTGGATCAACCCGTTTTGGGAAGACGACGTCCACACTGTCGCCGAACTCATGGGCACCGATCGAGTGCTCTTCGGCTCGGATTGGCCTCACATCGAGGGTATGCCCAACCCGCTCGACTACCTTCCCGAGTTGAAGGCCTTCGACGAGGCCGACCGCCGGCGAATTTTGCACGACAACGTCGAGGCGCTCAACACCAGACTTCCCTGAATCACCAGGTGTCGATATTGGGACGCTTCCGATCCATTCGAGGAGGCGGATCCCAAGAACCGAGGATCGTGACGAGCCAACGACGAGTGTCTGCCGGATCGATGACGTCGTCGATTTCGAAGTGGGTGGCCACCGACACGGCTTTTCCGTGTTCGTACATGCGGTCGACCATCTGCTGAAAGGTGGCTTCGCGTTCGTCGGCGTCGACGATCGCAGCAAGCTCTCGTCGGTACCCCAGTCTCACCGCTCCTTCGAGGCCCATCCCTCCGAATTCGCCGGTCGGCCAGGCCACGCACGCCAGAGGCGCCTTGGTCGAACCGGCCATCATCGCTTGTGCTCCGAGGCCGTACGACTTTCGGATGACGACACTCACCACCGGCACCGAGACGTTCACACCCGTCACGAAAAGTCGACTGCAGTGCCGCACGAGAGCGGTCTCTTCGACATCGGGGCCGACCATCATGCCGGGCGTGTCGACAAGGGTCACGATGGGCACGTCGAAGGCGTCGCACAGCTGCATGAACCGGGCCGCCTTGTCGGCACCGTCGCTGTCGATGGCACCAGCCAGATGGCGCGGATCGTTGGCCACAACTCCGACGGTCATCCCCTCGAGTCGCGCCAGGGCTGTCAGCATTCCGGCCCCGAAGCCCCGTCGAAGTTCGAGAACCGAGCCCACGTCGAAAAGTCCGTCCACGACACGTCGGATGTCGTACGGCTTCTTGCGGTCGACCGGGACGACGTCTCGCAAAGCCTCGACTGGCGGTGCTGCGAAAGACGATCGCCGACATTGAAAGAAGTCGAGATATTTCTTGGCAATCGCCACCGCCTCGGCATCGTCCTCGACGACGACGTCGACCACACCGTTCGCGAACTGTACGGCAGTTGGCCCGATGGCCTCCGGCGCGTGCACGCCGAGTCCTCCCCCTTCGATCATGGCCGGACCACCCATGCCGATATTGGATCCTTCGAGAGCGATCACCACGTCGCAGCAGCCGAGCAGAGCTGCGTTGCCGGCAAAACAGAAGCCACCAGTGATTCCGACGAGCGGCACCAGTCCGGACAATCGAGCGAAGTCGTGAAAGGCCCAGCAATCGAGCCCGGACACTCCGAGTCCGTCGGTGTCACCTGGACGACCTCCGCCCCCTTCGGCGAACAAGACGACCGGAAGGCGAAGGCGTTCGGCCACGTCGAAGAGCCGATCCTTCTTGCGATGATTCTGTTGCCCCTGAGTGCCGGCCAGAACCGTGTAGTCGTACGACATCACGACTGCGCGACGATTCACACGATCGTCGCTCCTTCCGTTGATCTCTCCGATACCTCCGACGAGACCGTCAGCCGGTGTTTTGTCGATCAACTCGTCGAGCGAACGACGCCGACGCTGAGCGGCGACGACGAGAGGCCCGTATTCGACGAATGACCCCGGCTCGACGAGAGCGGACAGGTTCTCTCGAGCCGATCGCCGGCCAGTCTCCCGTCGGCGCGCTATCGCATTCGATCGACTCTCGTCGAGACCACGTTCGTGCCGCTCGACCACTTCGCTCAAATCCAACCGGGCGACGTCCTTGCTGGTGTCGGCCGCAGTCGATTCGACATCCGCCGGGCGAACTTCGATGAGGGCCTGACCCTCGGCCACGGTTGCTCCGACCGCCACATGCAGGTCGACCACTTCGATCGACTCATCGTGCGTCACATCATGTTCCATCTTCATGGACTCGATCACGATCACTGGTCGCCCCGCCGGGATCTTCGATCCGATATCGGGCACCCACGAGACCGTCCCCTGCAGCGGAGCGCGCAGCAAACTCATCGTGACGTGAACGTCACCACGGCCGATCGAGGACCACGCACTTGGCCGCCGGCCCACGTGACCGCCGACGGGTCGGCGAGGGAGAACTCTGGAATCCGTGTGATGAACGTCTCGATGGAGACGCGGAGTTCCATTCGAGCCAGGTTCGATCCGGCGCAGCGGTGGATTCCGGCCCCGAACGCAACATGCCGGTTCTCTCGACGGTCGATGAGCACCTCGTCAGCACGATCGAAGACCTCCGGGTCGCGATTGGCCGCCGGGAAGTTCATGAGGATTCTCTCCCCAGCCTTCATGGGGCAACCGTCGAATTCGGTGTCATCGAGAAGCCTCCGGGCCATCGTCACCGGTGAGTAGGCACGGAGGAATTCTTCGATGGCTGTCGGCATCAGCTCGGGCTCGCGCACGAGGCGGGCCAGGTCGTCGGGATGACTGGCCAAATGCCAGAGCGATGATCCGATCGACGACCACGTGGTGTCGACCCCGGCGACGAGGAGTAAGGCACACATGCCAAGGATCACCGAATCCTCGATGGGTTCGCCCTCGACCTGCGTGTGCAGCAACTCCGAGATGAGGTCGTCCCCCGGATTTTCCCGACGTTCGGCCAAGGCACCCTGGAAAAAGGTGATGACCCCTCGCATACCGCGCTGACGCCGTTCGGCGTCGTACGCGAATTCGAGGACGTCCCTCACCCAACCAGTGAAGGTGTCGCTCATCGATTCGGGGACTCCGAGGATGTGGGCGATGACCCGGACCGGGATCTGTTGGGCATAGTCGGCAGCGATATCGGCTCGACCGGATGCGATGAAACCGTCCACGAGACGATTGCAGAGGTCTCGCGTCATCGCCTCGTAGGTCAGGGTTTTTTGCGGACTCATCCAAGGAAGGATCAAACGGCGAGTCCAGGTGTGCAACGGGGGGTCGGAACTGATCGGCGGAACACCGTAGGGCAGAACTTGGGGAACAGGTTGTCCATCAGCGGTTGCTGGAGGGGGGACGACGGCGATCCCGCCACCAGACGGGAACTTCTCGATGTCGCGAGCGATGGCTGTGACATCGGCGTAACGCGTCGGGTTGTACGAACCACCCCACCGATCACTGTGCGCGATCGGACACCGTTGGCGCAGTTCGTCCCAGATGGGATACGGGTCGTCGACGTACGCCTGATCAAAGATGTCGTAATCGGTCGTCCAATCGGACACCGGGGTGCTCTCGGCCATGTCAGCCCTCCTGGTCAGACTGTAGAACGAAGTCGGTGAATTCAGCGACCAGACGGGGCCAGAACGCCGAGGGATAGTCGTGCCCCATTCCGTCGATCACCACCAGGCGAGCCCCCGGTACGACCTCGGCGGTTCGACGGCCACCCGAGATGTCGATCAGCGTGTCAGCGGTTCCGTGGATCACCAGAAAGGGGACATCGACGTGAGCGAGGCGGCTCGACCGGCTTCCGTCCCGTCGAGCGGCCTGGTACTGGCGCGCCACTCCGTCGGGGCGACAGGCCCGATCGAACAGCTGGCCGGCCAGCTCTTTTTGGACGTCCCACTCGACGTGGCCCGGGCTGCCCCACACGCGCTGCCCAGCAAGATGTGCCTCGATCGCCGCCGCCCGGTCGGCGGAGCCGGGTGTGAGAAGGAGGCGTCTGGCCTCCTCACTTGGGCGGCCCACGTCAGAATCACCAGTGGTCGACATGACCGATGTGCCAGACAAAAGTCGGGTCGAATACTCGATGGCCACGGTTTGGACGATCATTCCTCCGAGTGAGAAGCCCATGGTGTGGAATCGGTCGGCCCCGATGGCGTCGGCGACGGCGACGACATCGGATGCCATCTCCGACAGGGTGTACCCAGCAGTGCCATCGGACGACAGACCGACGTCACGATTGTCGAATCGGACCACCCGAAATCCGGCCGCCACGAAGGAGTGGCACATGTCCTCTCGGAAACTGAGGCATTGATTTCCGAGGCCATTGACGAGAATCAGCACTGGTGACTCGACGTGCCCGAACACCTCGAAATGTAGTTCGATCTCGCCATTTTTCGCCCTCGGCATCTCAAGCTCCTGGATTGGCGGCCAAGTGGTCGAATCGTCCCGAGATACGACGAGCTCCGTATTCCTGCACGATGGGCTCGAGGTCGGCCGGACTCGCTCCATGCAAAATGACGCCGTCAGCTCCGAGGTCGAATTGCTCGTTGATCTTGTCGACACATCGAGATGGCGATCCGGTGGCCGCCGGCTCCAGCCATTCAGAAGGAATCAATGTCGCCACGTGCTCCAATTCTTGCGTGGTCGCCGTGTTGTCGAGTGCGCCGCGAAACCCTCGCACGAACTCATCGGATCGAAAGCGCTCCAGCGGTGCTCGATCCCATCGATTCGTCTCGACCATCAGGTCTCCGTAGGCCTGTAGGTACGTCGCCAGTCGTCCGACGGTCTTTTTCAACCGGACGTCCTCAGGAATGTGATCTCCGATCGTCGCGAAGCACGACCAAACTCTCACGGCATCGGGGTCGCGTCCGGCCCTTTCGGCGGACTCCTTCACGGTGCGAACACACCTCGCCAAAGTCTCGTCGGTGAAAAACGTATGGAGGATCACACAGTCGAAAGCTCGTCCGGCGAGTTCCAGCGTGTTCGGTCCGAAGGCTGTGATCCCGAGTGGAATTTTCTCGTCGAAGGACGGATCGAGGGCCAGAACCGGATATTTCCCGGCCGGCCCGTCGTGACCGAGGATCACTTCACCAGCGAAAAGGCGACGCATCAGGCCTGCGAAGTCCTCCATCTGCGCGGTGGTGATCTTGGCCAGCCCGAAGGCGTCGAACAAGGGGCCGATCCCTCGTCCGAGACCCAGACAAAAGCGGCCTTCGGTGAGTCGATGCATCGTGGTGGCGTAACTCGCAGTGACCAAAGGATGACGAGTGTTGTGATTCGTCGCGGCAGTGGCGATTCCGAGGGTCGTCGACACGGCTCCGACCGCGCCCGACAGGGTCACGGCTTCCTTGATGTTGAATCGCTCCGAAATGAAGCAAGCTCCCAGTCCGAGTCGCTCGGCATCGGCGACCTCGTGGAGAAGCTCGCGAGGACTACGAGGCGCGCCAGGAAGGGTGTAGAAACCCAATTCGTTGTAAGTCATGTCGTCATCTCCCGTCACTCACTCGACAACTCGAAACCGTCGAGCAAATGTCGCATAGCCGGTGAACGGAACGGATCGATGTCTCGTTCACCACCGTGCAACATCGATTCGGTGTTGTCGCGTATGTCTTCGGCTGTCGCCTCTCGGTTTCGGTATCCAGCGGCCATCCGCAGTGCGACCCCTGCCTGCCAACCGGCTCCGACACTGATCACTTGACCGGACAACTCGCACGTTTCATGCGCGAGGAAGACCACGAGCGGAGCCACGAGAGCTGGATCCAACCAGGCGCCGAGTTCGTCCGACCACGGAATGGGCCCGAACGGTGTGCCGGGCCGTGTCTTGGCGTACGGGACGACGACGTTGCACGAGATTCCGACGCCGCGTCCCTCGCTGGCCATCCCGAAGGTCAGTCCGATGGTGCCCATCTTGGCCATGGCGTAGACGGCTCCTTGGGGGACCCCACCGAAAGCAGCACCCGACGACACGTTCACGAAGCGCCCGAAGCGCTGCGTGGCCATGTGCCTCCACGCCGGCCGCGAAACGTTGAGTGCACCACGTAACTGAGTGTCGATCAGCGCATCGACACTCTCATCGGGAAAGTTGCCGAAGTCATCCATACGAACTTGCCCGGCATTGTTCACGACCACGTCGATTCGACCGAAATTGTCGAGGGCGCAGTCCACGATCGATCGACCACCTTCTGCGGTACTGACAGTGTCGTAGTTGGCGACGGCGCGACCTCCGGCGGCCCGGATTTCCTGCACCACGTCATCGGCCGGGTTGGTGAGCGGATTTTCAGCTCGACCATCGGTGTCGGACAACCCGACTCCGAGATCGTTGACGACGACGGCCGCGCCGCGCGCTGCCAATGCCAGCGCGTAGTCTCGGCCGAGGTTTCGTCCGGCGCCTGTCACGACGACAACTCGATCGTCGAAGCGCATTGCGTCAGTGGTCATCTCGCACCCTCACCGGGCGTTGGCGAGAAAGGGTCGACCGTCGGGCAGACCGTAACGAACGAAGAGGCCGTGGGCATGCTCAACTTTCGCACAATCCGATCCTGAGACGGGCCTCGTCGATCGCTACAGTCGGCCCGTGGGTACGTCGTCCGCCGTCGTCATTCCGTGCTCCGACGTCGCGGCCGAGGTCGACCACTTCGTCGCCTTGGGTTGGAGGGTTCTCCAGGTGTTTCCGGCCGACGATCCGCGACAGGTCATCCTCGACGGACACGGAATCAGGCTTCTCGTGCGACGTGGGCCAGGCGGTCCGCTACGCCTCAGTGTGTCGGGCGGGGTCGATTGCTCCTCCGCTTCACCCTCGGGAGTCGTCATCGAGGCGAACACCGCAGTTGCCGCGATCCCGCCACTGAATTCGAAGTTCTCCCTGACGAGTGGCGACGAACCCTGGCACGTCGGTAGGGCCGGAATGCACTACCGAGATCTCGTGCCCGATCGGCAAGGTGGATCGGTGATCGCATCACACATCCGCATTCCCGAAGGAGGACCGGTCCCGGACTACCCGCATTTCCACGACGTCGTCTTCCAGCTCATCTTCTGTCACAAGGGTTGGGTTCGCCTGGCCTACGAGGGTCAGGGAGAACCTTTCGTACTTCAGGCCGGAGAATGCGTCACACAACCACCGAAGATCCGCCACCGCGTTCTCGAGAGTTCCGACGACCTGCACGTCATCGAAGTCGGGTTTCCGGCCGAGCACATGACGACGGCCGATCACGATTTCGACTTCGCGGCATTCCCCGTCGATCCGGATCGACGATGGGACGGGCAGCAGTTCCTTCGCTACACGAATGACGTCAATTCTTGGTCGGTCCTCGGCAACGGAATACGCGTCTCTGACACCGGCGTAGCGAAGGCCACTTCGGATCGAGCCGACGTTCGTCTCGTGGAAATGTCCGAGGGCTCCAGCCATGCCGTGACGACGGTTCCCAATGCACTTTTTTCGATGGTCGTCGTTCTCGCAGGAGAAGTCACCGGAAAGCTCGAGGGCGGGAACGACATGGGCCGACTGGGCGAAGGAGCCACAGTCGTGATTCCGGTGGAATCAGGCGCGAGTTTCACCGCCGAGAAGTCGTCGAAGCTGCTCCTCGTCGGGATCGATACCGCCCTCTGATCACTGGCGACCTCGAGTCATCCGAGCCTCCGACGCTGCGGCATCGGCATCGTGCTGTCGACTGATGATGGAGATGACAAGTTCGCGCAGTCGGCCGGAGAAGGGATAGCCATCACGGCGCTCCGCATACGCAAGTGCGACGGGTGAACCATGGTCATAGGCAATGGAGGGACCGACTGAACTCATCGTCCGCATGACGAAGGGCACGTCGAGTGAGCCCACGTCGACGCCGTCGATGGTCAGGGTCGCTGTTCCCGTTTTCGCCTGGCGGCGGAACCGGACGGACAGAACGTGGTCGCCAGCTCCGATCGTCTTCGAAGATTCGACGACGTGATGTTCGCCGAAGATGTTGTAATCGAAGACGAGCCGATCGCGGTCGACGAACAGGCTCAGACCGGAGTTCTCAGTTCCGGTGGCGTACAACACTCCCCCATCGCCGGTATTCATCGTGACCCTGGCGTCCATGTCCCAACTGCGTCCACCGATTGCTGGAGACGCCTGGGCCGGAAGCGGACTCATGGGCGGTCGGTATCGGTAGACCCGATCGATCGGGTGAGGAGAGTGCTCGGCGAATCGGATGCTCATCAACTCCAAGCCGCGGTCGTCGAGAGGAAGAACACCTTCACGCTCGGCTTCGGTCCACCAGAGGTCGACGAGATTCGCCAGTCTCTCGGGTTCGGCGTGAGCCAGATCGACCACTTCGGATCGGTCGACGGCGACGTGATACAGCTCCCAGCGGTCGTTGTCGAAACTCTGTCCGATTTCATGTCGGGTGACGGCCTTCCAGCCGTCGGCGTAAATGGCGCGGTGTCCATGCATCTCGAAATACTGAACCGTCTTTTGTGATGGTGCATCGGCATGTTCGAACGAATAGTTCATGGCTGTTCCCGTCACGGGCAATTGATCTACTCCCCGATACGTCATCGGAGCCGTGACCCCGGCCGCATTCAGAATCGTCGGCACGACGTCGTTCACGTGGTGGAACTGATCTCGAAGTCCACCTCGTTCGTCGATGCCACGTGGCCAACGCACGATGAAGGGAACGTGCACTCCCCCTTCGTGGGTGTTCTGTTTGTACCACTTGAACGGTGAATTTCCGACCTGCGCCCAGCCCCACGGATAGTTGCTGTGCGAATGAGGGCCGCCGATTTCGTCGATGCGATGGATGGCTTCGTCGGGGGTCTCGATCAGGAAATTGAAGAACTTCATCTCGTGCAGAACACCGAAAGGGCCTCCTTCCTGACTGGCCCCGTTGTCGGCGAGAAGAACGACCATCGTGTTCTCGGCTATGCCGAGATCATCGAGGGAGTCGAGGAGACGGCCGATCTGTGCATCAGTGTGATCGAGGAAGGCGGCGAAGGCTTCCTGCAGACGACACGCCAGATCCCGTTGGTTGTCGGTCAGATCGTCCCATGCTTCGACTCCAGGATTACGTGGCGCGAGACGAGTGTCCGGAGGAATGACTCCGAGTTCCTTTTGTCGAGAGAACCACCGGTCTCGCCAGACGTCCCATCCTTCGTCGAACACTCCTCGATACTTCGACAAATACTCGTCGGGCGCCTGATGCGGTGCATGGGTCGCGCCGAACGCGAGATACATGAAAAATGGTCGGTCCGGTCGCACGCCGATCGAATCGTGGACGAACTCGACGGCCTTGTCGACGAGATCCTCGGACAGGTGATAACCGTCGTCTGGCTTCCCAGGTGGTTCGATCCAATGGTTGTCGTACACCAGCTCGGGATGAAACTGGTCGGTCTCACCGTCGAGGAACCCGTAGAAACGATCGAAGCCTCGCTGCACCGGCCATTGATCGAATGGCCCGGCCTGCGAACACTCGGTCATCGGACAGAGGTGCCACTTCCCGAGAGCGAAGGTTGCGTACCCATTGTCACGCAGCATCTCGGCGATCGTGGCGGCACGAGGTGATATCCGACCTCTCATGTGCGGAAAACCCGAATTGAAATTGGAGATCGAACGCATACCGACGGCGTGGTGGTTACGCCCCGTCAACAGTGCAGCCCGTGTGGGGGAACAAACGGGAGTGACATGGAAGTTCGTGTACCGCAGGCCATCAGCAGCGAGTCGATCGATGTTCGGCGTGTCGATGGTCGAACCGAAACAACCGAGATGTGAAAAACCGAGATCGTCGAGAAGAATCACCACCACGTTCGGTGCCCCTGCAGACGGCTGCGGACGGCTCGGCCACCAGGCCTCGGACTCGCCGAGTGTCCGACCGATGCGCCCTTCGAATTCCGGTTCGTAGACCTCGTTACCCACCATCTTGCGCCTCCCGACACAATTGACAATAGCCCTGCCACTACCTACTCTTCGCCCATGTCGTCACGTCCGGTCGCGGTGATTGCCGATGCGCGTTTCTACGTGGGTCCCGAGCTCTGTCGACATCTGGCTGCTCGAGGTTTCGACATGGTGGTGGGAGACCCCACCGACGCACTCGTCGAGGAAATCCGCTCCCATGGAGTGCAGATCGTTCCGGTGCCGGGAGGATCGTCCCTCGACGAGACAGCTTGCTCACATCTCGTATCCGTGGCCATCGAACATTTCGGCCGCATCGATTCGGCCGTGATGTTCTCGGGGGACATTGTCACTGGCCCTTTCGTGCATTCGACCATCGATCACCTTCGCCGCGTCGTATCGGGCTGTCTCGAAGCTCCCTACCATTTCCTCCGAGCCCTCACTCCCCTCATGGCTGATCAGGGATCCGGACAGATCCTCGTCATCACCAGTGCGGCTGGGGCGCGCCCTACCCCGGATGCACCCCTGTATTCGGCGGTACGAGCCGGCGCCACCATGCTCGTGAAGAACGTTGCTGCCGAAGTTGCCTCGCATGGAGTGCAGGTCAATGCTGTCGGAACCAACTTCATGGACTTTCCCGGATTCTTGTCGGCCACCGGCGCGACCGACCCGGCAATTCGAGCTCGAATCGAAGCGCGGGTTCCCATGCGTCGGCTCGGCACCATGGAAGAATTTGCCGCGTTCTGCATGGTCTTCCTCGACGGTTCGAGTCGATTCACCACGGGTCAGTTCGTCGCCTACGCCGGAGGTTGGGCCTAGTCCCTCGTCATCCGAGTTACCCTGTGGCATGACTCAACGAACTGCCATCGTGACCGGTGCAGCAGGAGGTTTGGGGCGGGCCCTCGCCCAAGCACTCATCGAGCGAGGTAGCAATCTCGTGGTGGTCGACTCCGATTCGTCGGTGGAAGACTTGACTTCGGGACGGGCGGATCAGGTTCTCGCGCGAGTTGCCGACGTGACCGACGACAGCCAGCTCACCGCACTCGTCGCTGATGCCGTCGATCGATTCGGATCCATCGATCTGTGCATCAACAATGCCGGCCGCGTCGACTACGCCCCGATGGATCTCGATGCGGCGCAGGCGGCCGACATCTTCGAGTCACTCTGGAGGGTCAACACTCGGGCCTGTTACATGCTCGGCCGCCTCGTCATTCCTCACATGATCGAGGCCCAACACGGGCATCTGATCAACATTTCGACCGACCACGTGCACACGTGTGGATACCCGAACGCCCTTCCACACGAGGACTCCTCCTCATGTCCGTGGGCATCCGCGCCACGTCGACCTCTCGGCGGCGATGCGTTCGACGCTTACGACGCCAGCAAATGGGCTCTCAACGGTCTGACTCAGGTCTGGTCCCAGGCGCTGAAGCGTCACGGAATTCGCGTCAACAACATCTGCCTCGGCGCAACGGACACACCCATGATTCGACAGGCGATGACCGACCTTCGTGGAACACCGCCGACCCCTGTCGACATCGCAGGTTGGATGAAGCCCGATGAAATCGCGGACCTGATTCTCGAACTTCACGACGAGGGCCCGTCGGGTCGAACCGGAGACAACGTCGGCATCTGGGTTGGCCATCCGGTGACTCTCCCGCCCGCACACCCTGTCCTCGATCGGTCCCATCGCGTACGCTGACGCCGTGTTACGCCAACTCGATCCCCTGGCGTACGTCTCGGAAGGGTTCTACCAACGAGAAAGAACCTCCGTCTGGTCGACCCAGTGGCTACTAGCGGCGGTGACGAACGAGCTCGAGAAGCCTGGAGAGTACGTCGCTCGATCGATCGCTGGCTGGCCCGTCTTGATCAGGCGCAACGCCGACCACAAGTTGACCGCATTCCTCAATGTCTGCCCCCATCGTGGAGGGCCGATCGCTTGGCCCGGAGAAGGCCGAATCGGCAACTTGGTGTGTCGATACCACGGGTGGGCGTTCGATTCCGACGGCCGTCTTTTGTCGGCACGCGATTTCGGCGATCAGGTCTGCGCCGACGAGCACTCGCTCACACCGCTGTCGGTCGACGAATGGGGACCTCTCGTCTTCGTCAACCTGAACCCGTCTCCACACGCATTGCTCGAATCTCTGGGAGGTCTCGTCGCACTGATTTCACGGCTGGACTTCGAACGCTTCGTACACGTGCGGCGCATCTCTCGCGAGATCGACTGCAACTGGAAGACGTACGTCGACAATTATCTCGAGGCATACCACGTCCCACTCATACATCCGCTTCTCGGTGCAGCCATCGATATCGAGTCGTACACCATCGATATTCCCGAGCCATCTTTTTGTGTTCACAGCGCTCGAACAGCCGAAGGCGCCCCGAACTCGGGCCTTTGGGTCTTTCGATACCCGAATATCGCCCTCAACGTGTACCCCGGTGCCATGAACGTCGAACGGGTCGAACCAATCGATCACGCGCGAACTCGGATCGTGTACGACTACTTCACGAACGGCGACACAGACGACGACATCTCGGCAATGTTGCACATGTCGAACGTGACACTCGACGAAGATCAGGCCATGGTCGAAGTGGTGCAAGCCAACCTCGGCAGCGGGGCGTACCGTCCGGGACCGCTCAGCCCTCGCCACGAGATGGCACTTCACTGGTTTCAGAATCGCATTCGCACCGACGTCGAGGAGACGACATGACCGAAAAAGAACGGCAGCAGCAGAGTGTTGTCACGCTCGATCTCGAGGGGGTCCTGGTTCCGGAAATCTGGATAGCAGTAGCCGAGACCACCGGAATCGACGAGCTACGACGCACGACGCGGGATGAACCCGACTACGACGTACTCATGCAAGGACGATTGCGAATTCTGGCTGAGCACGGGCTCACCATGTCGGCGATCGAAGAGGTGATCGGAAGATTGTCGCCTCTGCCCGGCGCCCGCGCCTTCCTCGATCAGTTGCGCGACAGGACGCAAGTCGTCATCTTGTCCGACACGTTCGAGCAATTCGCTCGTCCGCTGATGCGCCATCTCGGCATGCCGACCATCCTGTGTCATCGTCTGATAGTCGCCGACGATCGGATCACCGGATACGAATTGCGAATGCCCGACCAGAAGCGCCAAGCCGTGAAGGCCCTCCGAAATCTCAACTACCGAATCTTCGCCGCCGGAGACTCCTACAACGACACGACCATGCTGGCCGAAGCCGACGCCGGCTTCTTGTTTCATGCGCCGGACAACGTGAAGGCCGAGTTCGCCCACTTCCCAGCTTTCGACGAGTACGACGATCTGCTCGACGCATTCACGCGACTTTTGTGATCAGCCGCAGGCAACCAAAGCCTCGACGTTCTCGCTGAGCGCGGCAGGACCGCCGAAAATCGCGAGTGACGACACACCCAATCGCGTCATCTCCGACCGAACCTCGACCGGAACGCACGTCGGAGGGACGAGCATGAGGGGAGACACCGGCTCGATAGCCGAGAACGGAACCGCCGACAAAGCATCGGGGAAATTGGACACTGTTGCGAGGGCCGCCCATTCGGAGACGTCGAGACCTTCCCAAACAGCGACCGACCGAGCTGTCACGTCGGCATCGGACACGATCGACACGGTGGAGATAGTCCTCAGTTCGTCGAGGGCGACTGAAGTGAAGGCTTCTTCGGCGCCCACCACGGTGATGAGGCTCGGAGCCAACGACGCCAATCGAGATTTGGTGTACTCGGGAAGCGGACGGAGTCCGTCGATGAGAACGAACGCGTCACCGAACACTGCGGCCGCAGCCGACGCGATGAGTGGATCGGCGAAGTCACGCCCACTCGCGACCCAGACCCGGTCGCTCACGTAGCCGTCCCAGGCGTCACCGGTCAGAAGATCAGCCGTTTCGTAGCGATCGAGTCCGCCTTCACGTTCGATGGTTGCCCCCGTGAGAGCGCGAAGTTGATCCTCGACGGCCACGCTGATGGCCGCCGGTCCACCCGCTAAGACGATGGTCGTGGGGGCCAGGCGTTCGAGAAGGAGCCGGGTCGATTCGGGTACCGAATCGGGGCGGACGAGAAGGACCGGCTCACCGTAGGCACTCGCCGCAGCTCCGGCGGCCAAAGCATCGGGGAACTTGGCTCCGGTTGCCACGAACACCGTGCCAGCCTCTTGCCAGATGGCTCCGACTGCAGCCGCCGTCTCGTACCGATCGAGCCCGAACACTCGAGTGATCTCGAGGCCCGTGGACGGGAGACCGGCACCCGATCCGAGTGGAAGGCCGGTCTTCGACCGTATCCAGGTGAGAGCACTCGGAGTCCACGCGGCCACGGAATGGCCATTACATGCCACCGGGCCATAACTCGTGACGCCCACCACGGTGTCGACTCCTCCGACACTGGCGACGACCGGGCCACCCGAGTCTCCGTTGCACGACGACACGCCCGTGGCAAAGGTACAGATGGCTGTGCTGGCGTCGAAGACATTGCCGAGTGACAAGTCGAGGTCGGAACAGCTCGACTTGTCGACGATCTGCATGGTGCCACTCAACATGGTCGGCGAGACGCTTCCGCCAGGCGCCGTGATGCCCCAGCCGATCGCCTGAACGGTGGTTCCCGGCGCCCACGAAGCCGTGTCGTCGTACGACGCGATCCGAGGCAACGACGCGACATCGATTGCGGCTGGTGAATCGAGGCGATACAGACCGAAGTCGTAGATCAGCTGAAAGGCGTTGTACGAGTAGTACGGATGGGCATACCCACTCGCCCCGCCCAGCGAGACGAGGCTCGGCACCGACGTCGAACCGACCGAAATGGTGGCTCGATCTTCGATGCAATGACCAGCGGTCAGGACCCACTCCGACCCGAGGAGGGTGCCACTACACAGGGCGCCACCGATGTCGATCCGAACGACGACCGACCCCCATTTCGCAGCTGCCGGGACTCCTCCGATGATCATCGGTTGCAGGTGATCATCGGTCACCGACGTGTCGGCCGTAGCCGAGGATGTGCTGGTGAGTCCGAGGGCCAGAACAAATGCGATGGATCCGAGCACCCGCCTCCGCAGCATGCCTCGACCGTAACCCGATGGTGCTGCGCTTGGTTGACCCCGGCGGTGAATTTTCGTCACCCGTGCACCGCCTGTTCTGCGTGTCGAAGGGGGGACTTGAACCCCCACGATCTTACGATCACTAGCCCCTCAAGCTAGCGCGTCTGCCTATTCCGCCACTTCGACGAGAGACGTCACGATACCGGGACGACATTCAGGCGACCAACCGTCAACGGACGAGAAGGAAGCCCAGACTGAGGATCGACACCACCCAGATCAGAACGAACACGAAGGCGATCCGGTTGAGATTGCGTTCAGCGGCTGCCGATCCGAGGGCCGCTCCGCCTCCGCCTCCGAACATGTCGGAGAGGCCGCCTCCTTTGCCACTGTGCATGAGAATCGCTGCGACCATACCGATCGCCGACAACACGTTGACCACGACCATCACATACATCACCAGATCACGCACGGCCCCCGATCCTAACGGCTCAACCGGGAAAGTGGCAGGCGACGGGATGACCCTGGCCACGATCCACGAGGGCTGGCTCTTCCTCGGCGCACCGCGCCTCGGCCCGAGGACACCGGGTGCGGAAACGGCAGCCCGACGGAGGATCGATGGGCGATGGCACGTCACCCTCGAGCACGATCCGACGTCGACCTCGCTCGGTCACCGGATCAGGGACCGGGATGGCTGACAGCAGCGCCTGGGTATAGGGATGAGCTGCCTGGGCGTACAACGTCTCGGCATCGGCCATCTCGACCAATTTTCCGAGGTACATCACGGCAACGGTGTCCGAGATGTGGCGCACGACCGAGAGGTCGTGAGCGATGAACACGAATGCCAAACCGAGGCGATCCTGTAGGTCTTCGAGAAGGTTCACGACCCCGGCTTGGATGCTGACATCGAGTGCCGACACCGGTTCATCGAGGACCAACAAGCGCGGCTCGCTCGCCAATGCACGGGCGATCCCGATGCGCTGTCGTTGCCCTCCGGAGAACTCATGGGGAAAGCGGCGGGCGTGATCCGGTGACAGCCCGACGAGCTCGAGCAGCTCACGAACCCGCGCTTCATGGTTGCCGGGGATCTTCTGAACGTCGAGCGGTTCGGCGATCGAAGCGCCGACCGTCATCCGGGGATCAAGGGACGCGTACGGGTCCTGAAAGACGATCTGCATCCGACGTCGAAGGGAGCGGAGATCACGCGGACCCATACCAACCAGTTCTCGACCTTCGAAGGAGATGGAACCAGCGCTCGGTTCGAGCAGCCGAAGGACACATCTACCCACCGTTGTCTTGCCCGAACCAGACTCGCCAACCAGTCCGAGCGTCTCGCCGGGTCGAACCTGGAACGACACGTCGGAGACTGCTTGCACGATCCTCTTCGAAGCGCGAAGACCACGCGCGCCGCGAACCGTGAAGTTCTTGACGAGATTTCGAACCTCGAGAATGGAATCGGTGTCGCTCATGCTCCCACGACCTTGGACAATTCGTCGGCTCGCCAACACGCCGATTCAACGTCTCCAACGGGGAGCAACGACGGCATCTCGTCGGCACAACGTTCGATTGCGTGTGGACAACGCACGCGGAAGGCGCAACCCGACGGGGGATCCATCATGTTCGGAGGTGCACCGGGAATTGGCTGCAGTCGCTCACGTCCGACCGTCGGCAACGACTGGAGGAGCCCTCGCGTGTAGGGGTGGGATGGGTGGTCGTAGACGGACTCCACGCTCCCCCGCTCGACCACTCGGCCGGCATACATGCCCTGCACCCGATCAGCGACCCTGGCCACCACTCCGAGATCGTGGGTGATGAGTACGACGGCCGCGTTCAACTCCGACTGGATCCTCTGCAAAATCTCGAGAATCTGCGCCTGTACGGTCACGTCGAGGGCCGTGGTGGGTTCATCGGCGATCAGAACTTCTGGATCGTTGGCGATCGCCATGGCGATCATGACTCTTTGTCGCATACCGCCCGAAAATTCGTGCGGATACTGCCGGGCACGCTCGGCCGGTTGGGGAATACCCACCTCGGCGAGAAGTTCGATGGCTCGCGACATCGCCGCCTTCGTCGAGACCTTGTTGTGGGCCTGGATCATTTCCACGATCTGATCGCCGATGCGATGGGTGGGATTCAGCGCCGACAACGGGTCCTGGAAGATCATGGCCACTCGTCGGCCCCGAACTTCGCGCATGATTCGGTTCGATGCGCCGACCAACTCGGTGTCGCCCACTGTGGCCGAACCGCTGATTCGCGCCGACTTCGGCAAGAGACCCATCACTCCGAGAAAGGTCACCGATTTACCGGAGCCCGATTCGCCCACCACTCCAAGAATCTCACCGGCCCGTACGTCGAGATCGACACCGCGAACCGCCTGCACGTCACCGAACAGCGTCGGAAACGTCACCCGGAAATCTCGAAGGGATAGAACGTTCTCGGTCATCGGGTTCCGTCCAATTTCGGATCGGTCGCATCACGGAGTCCGTCACCGATGAAGTTCACACACAAAGTGGACAGAACGAGAAGGACACAGGGGAAGACGACGAGCCACCAATAGCCCGGTAACAGCGCTCCCTTGGCTCCGCCAACCAGCTTGCCGAGGGACGTCGATCCGGCCCCCGGCTGAGGGCCGTACCCGAAGAAGCCGAGTGTGGCTTCACCGATGATCGCCGACGACACGGCAAACGTGAGAGCCACGAGGATTGGACCGATGGCGTTGGGCAGCAAATGTCGCACGACGATTCGAACCGGACCGGCACCGAGTGCCCTGGCTGCTTCCACGAACTCGCGCTCTTTCAAGGCCAAAACCTGACCACGCATGAGACGAGCCACTCCCATCCAGCCGAAGAGCACGAACAGCACGATCACGAAACGAATCGACGTCGGCTTGCCGACGAAAGGTTCGAGCCACGACACGCTCGACATGACGCTACGTAGAACGAGAAGAGTGACCAGAAACGGAAAAGCCAAGAACAAGTCGGTGACTCGCATGAGTACATCGTCGATCCAGCCGCCACGCAAACCGGCGATTGCACCAATTGTCACGCCGAGGACAGTTCCGAAGAAGGCTGCAGCGAGCCCGATGAAGATCGACACCCGTAAGCCGTAGATAAGACGGCTGTAGAGATCGCGTCCGATGTCGTCCGTCCCCAGCCACGCGATACCACGAGGCGACAGAAACTGATTCGGATTTTCGATCGACGTCTTGAAAACCGCCTCGTTCACCCCGTAACGGGCTGTGAACGGGGCGAGAATCACGAACAGGATCATCGTCCCGAGAATGATCGACGAGACCAGAGCGCCCCGATGCCTGACGAAGCGCCGAAAGGCCATCCGTCCCGGCGACAGAGATTCAGCCGTCAGGCCGACTGCAGCATCTGAGGAAGTGTTGTCAGCGTCCAAGGCGAATCCTCGGGTCCAGAACCGCGTACGAGACGTCGGCAACGAGATTGAAAAAGATCACAACGAGCGTGAAGAAGAACATCCAGGGCATCATCTGCGGGAAGTCGCCATTGTCGTAGGCACCCAGGAAGAAGTCGCCGAGTCCGGGGTAGGAAAAGATCCGTTCGGTGATGATGAGCCCACCGAGGATGGCGCCGATGTCGATGGCCGCCACGGTGACGATGGGGATGAGAGCGTTGCGTAGGGCGTGACGCACCAACACCCGGCGCTCGCTGATGCCCTTGGAACGTGCCGTCCTCATGTATTCGGAATTGAGAACTTCGAGCAACGATGCTCGCATGTAACGCGTGTAAACGGCGACGATCTGGATCACGACCACGGTGACGGG
>Ga0136656_1000156_pt1 | contig 21532 bp, 28 predicted proteins | sample CPBDNA_9_FD_94862 | JGI IMG/M metagenome (GOLD analysis project Ga0136656, IMG submission 94862) | Freshwater to marine salinity gradient microbial communities from Chesapeake Bay, USA - CPBay_Sum_15_0.8_DNA (version 2) | ecosystem: Environmental > Aquatic > Marine > Coastal | place: USA...
ACGTTACCTGATATGCCAGCAACGGTTGTCACATTGGCTGAGATACCCGCAACAGTTGTAATGTTTGCAGCAATCGGGCCTAATGTTGAGATTGCATTGGTTGCTGTTGTTCCATCTTCAGTATCTGCTAGTGTTTGGACATCGCTTGATATACCCGCGACAACACCAATGTCTGTACCATCAGCTGCGACTGTAGTGACCGCAGCACTAATACCAGCGACTGTCGTTACATTTGCTGAGATACCCGCTACGGTTGTGACGTTAGCAGAGATCCCCGCGACTGTCGTTACATTGGCAGAAATACCAGCCACTGTATTGACACTAGCAATGTTTGTACCCACAGTGTCTACATTAGAAATGCTTGTTGCCACCGTATCAATTTCAGAGACTGCTTCATTTAAATCATTCGCTGCTGTCTCGATCTCTGATATGGCTTCATTGAGATCGTTAGCCACAGTAATCACATCAGCAATGTTTGTCGCTACTGTATTGACAGAGGATATGTTGGTTGCAACAGTAGTGACGTTAGCATTATTACCCGCAACTGTGGTGACATTAGATGCAATACCAGCTACCGTAGTTACATTGGCTGCAATGTTAGCTACTGTAGTGACATCGACAACGGTGTTTACAACTTCAGGATTACCTGTGGTTGCATTGAATGAGAGATACTTACCTTTACGATCATCATCTTTAGGCAAGGTCATATCAATAGAGGATGGATCAGTGACTGGTGCTTTAATCGCACGGTCAACTTCTTCTTTGTTTTGCTGTACGAATATGGTTAAGCTGTCAAACTCATCGTTCAATGAGGTAGCAAATAGAGGGCCACCTGTAGTAAAGTCTGTTGTTCGCTCAATTGTTCTTGCACCAACAATCGTAATACGATCATCACCATCTGGTGTAGTAGGAACATTGGTGCCTACGACAATTGTTACAGAACCTGTACCATCAACATTAAGACTAACCGTATAGTCTGTACTCAGAGTAAGTTCTGTATCGTTAAAGTATACAGCAACGTCAGTCTGAGCTAAGACTTCAAAGTTAAATGCGTAAGGGCCTACGCCGGCTGAGCCAGTGTATACTATACGTCTCGTTGTACTTGATATATCAATTGCCATAATGTTTACCTATCACCGATTAATGTGTTTACAGATTTTTCTTTCTCTGCTGCTTGTACTTTTTTCTTCTCTTGTCTTGCAATAGCATCACGTAAAGAACGATCAGACATTACATATTGATCTTTAGCAGCAGCATACATTTGCTGTACTGTTTCATTTATAATTTCTGCTTTCTCTATCTTATTAAGACGATTATTCTTACGCAATCTTTCCCCTAATTTTATAACAGTTTTGTCTAATTTTCCACCTTTAGTTGCAAGTCTAATGATGCCATTAATCTGTGATGCGCTTAAAGTCACACCATCAATGCTCTTATAGTTTTGCTTAGGATTAGGCCTATTTGCACCAAACTCAGCTAATACAGTATATCCTCCCGGAATTAAACCTTCAGTTGTTTTGAATGGGCCATATAAATCATATGTATTACCTAATCCATTACGTTCTATTTGCCCTGTAAGTGGGTCTAATGATGCTGGTAAATTAGGGCTGCAATTTTGTGTCTTGGCACAAATCTTAGAAAATGCTGTATTGTATCCTTCAATAGCTGGATTAGTAATTGAACTATATGCGTCATAGTCCTCTCCAATCATTTCGGCTGGAGCAGTACTTGTTTTTTCTGGATAAATAGAACGTTCCAAATCAGATTGAAAACCACTCCAAGGCCCTCCGATCCATACTGTTTCGCCATCTACTTCTTGCGGTATAGGTGTAGGAATACCTTGCAATGCATAGGTTGAATAAATCTCAGATATTTTTGCCAAAGAATTTCCTAATTCATCAGCAGCATCTTTTCTATAATCTATAATAGAGGCCATAGAAGCCATGGTTTGCATTAATGGATGTTCAGTCATATAATCATATGTTGACATCACAGCAGATGTATACAATAAATCTATATCTTCTGATGTAGCATTAGTGTTATAAGCAAACTCTGTTAAACTTGCAAATTGTGCTAACAAAATTGAGATAGGCTCAATGCCTTTATATGACACATAGATTTTATCTTTAGTAATACTTACGTTTGTTAACTTTTGAAATTGTTTAATTTTTTCTGGCGACAACTCACCTGTATTAAATATAAATGAATAAGGTTGCCAACCTTGTTTTTCAGCAAGCAATCTATCTTCATATGTCCCAAATGCACCAGCACCTGTAATATAACCATTCTGTGTTGCTTTGCTAATAACATATCCCCATCCACCACCCATAGTGACGCGTGCCATAGCTAAGTCACGTTGTACACCACCCGCATTCCAATTTTTCCAAAATCTTGGTGTTAAATAGAAAGTGAATGGATTACGCTCATTTGCTGCACCAAAGACATTAGACACAACACGCATAAATGGCATATGTACTTTAAGCCAGGGATTATTAAATACTTTTTCTAATGATCCTAATGTGCCTGTAATTTTTTGAGTATTGGTTGCATATCGACCATAATCAATAGCCTCCATGATCATGTCTTCAGTTGGGCTTTCTAACAATGTTTCAGCTAATTCAGCAGCTTTTTTATGAGCATCATCATACCTCATACCTCTTTCAATTAATCGTTGTGCTTCAAAATATTGTTTACGTGCAACTTGCATTTCAATAGATCGCCAAAAAGTTAAGCCTTTCATAAACTCATCTTCAGCCATCATGATGCGTCCACTAATGGTTGCCATCGTACCCATATACTCAATAGATTTAGATGCAAATTTTTCATGTGGATTATTACCAAAGTTATATTCAAAAGCACGCCTACCTACTGGACTTTGAATAACTTTATTGCCTAAAGGATCAGACAGCTCATTCTTCATTAATGCTTTTTTGAATGCAGACCATGCACGACCCCAATATTGTGGCTCAAATGAAGCACCAATAATTGCTTCATCTAACACCATGCGTTCAGGATTAGCTTGCATAAAAGTTTTACCACCTATAGTAAAACCATCTTTGAATAAATAAGTGCGTGCTTTCCCGTAGCCCACAGCAATAAAGTTTTCTGGAATCATTAAAGTGCGCATACCAGCAAAGCCTAAAATATTACGCAAATGAGAATCAACCTGAGAGATTAAACCTGTAACATAAATACTTGGTATAATTTCCTGAACCTTTTTATACCAAGGTGTATTAAGTTGTTCAGCCAATTTAGTACGAGTTGCATGATCTGTTTCACTCACATATTTTTTAGCAAATCTTTTAATAGCTTCTTGACCACCAAATACATCCATAGCTTCTTCTGCAAGTCTATCTTGCATTGGCCCAGGTTTACGAGCTACATTCAATACACCTAATGATCGAGCAATATCAACTTGTTGTTTTTTAATTTTCTTAGCTACAATACCTTCAAGGGTAACAGCATGTTGAAAATCTAATATATCTTGTGTTTTTAATCCTGTTCCACCCTTAGCAACTTTTTGCCCTAATTCATAGGCATGATTACTTACATCAGCTAGAAATTGAAATTGTTTATAAATATCTTTATAGTCTGCAATGGTTTTACCACCTTGGTATTTAGGTGATACCATTTTTTTAATAAACGCTGAATCATAAATAGGTTGTTCTACAATAGATAAAGTCACAGGTGCATTTGCATCTTCTGCCGTTTTTTCTGCATCACGCACATATTTTTCAGCACGCGCTTTATCTTTAAATATTTTGACTTGATTGCCATTTTCCATAATGGCATATTGTGGTGACATTAAGTCATCATGTAATTTAGTAAAATCAACTGTTTTATATTTGTCATATCCTTGAGCTTTTGACAACATTTCCATGTGTTGTTTTAAGCCATCTTCAGATTCAATGAGCAAGTAATTAAATGTAGTATGTGGAGGTTTAGCTTTATCTACATTCTTAATAACTTTTTTAGTAATCAAATCACTAACAGGTTTAGGAACTTTACCAGCAACTTTAATAGCATCACCTGTAAATACAGATTCAGTATGTATATTTTGATTAATTAAATCTAATGTAGCTGATTCTTGATCTTGTTCTGCATTAAAAACTAATGTATTAGGAAGTGGTTCTTGAATAGAAGTTTGATCTAACTGGCTATCAACCACATTACCCATAGAAAAACTATCAACTGATATAGGCTCTTCATCAGGACGTACAACAATTGTAGCAGTTGCAATATTTGCATCTTCTGTCATTTTAGTTACATCTTGTGATATGTCTCTATCTGCCATAATTATTTACCTTTAACACTTTTAACAACACGTTTGACATTTTTTGCAGTCAATGCACCAGGAGCAATAAATTGAATGATATCTTTTAATGGTTCACCTAAGCCTTCTACATCCCAGCCTTGTTCTGATAAGAATTTATCAATATCTTCTATCTTGCCTGGTACTGCTTCATAACCTTCTAAGAACCTTGTTAAACGATCTTTATCTGGATCATGAGGTTGGCCTTGATAATCTCTAGGACTAATGGCATTTAATAATCCACTTACTAATCCAACAAGTTCACTTGGTGTTCCACCAATACCTGTTACAACACCTTTACCCAAACCACTCACCATTTCAGGAACAGCCTTGGCATATGCTTGTGGCATAGCTTTAGTACTTTCTATTTGAATTTCTTCAGGTGTCATTTGATCTGGTGTAATGTCAATACGTGGCAGCATTAATTTACTTGCCTCATACTGCATAAACCTTGCATCTGTATCCACTTGATTAGTCATTCGTATAACCTCGTATTAAATTAATTTCACTCATGACTGCATCAATCTGAGTTCTATTTAAATCATAATTATCACGTAACAATTTTCTAGTTTCTTCGTCATTGCCTTGCCATAGTTTCATTACATCTTGTTCATTTTGTATTTTAATTTGATCTGAACCGATGGCTAATTGAACTGCATCAACAGCTTGCTTAATATTTTCTATATCTTGTGATTTTTGGAAATCATTAATTAATATATTGGCATAAGCCTCATCATCAAAAGCAATACCAGCTTTACCTTTAGCAGAAGCTTCAGCTAATAATTGATTAGTTAATCGATCAATAGCTTCTCGTTTAAAACGTGGAATCAAGCTCATATCATTAAATTCATTGACACCCATAGCCACTCTAATTCTATTAAGTCCACGTCTAGCATAATTCGTCATGCTATTATAATCATCTGTTAAAGCCTTAGCATCATTCCATGTAATAGATTGATTACTTGCTGCTGCCATAATATCAGTAAGACCAGCACCACCATAAAGTATTTTACGTTTTAAATAGATAGCATTTTTAATGGTATCGTTAGTACTTTCAATAGGTTTAATTAAACTGTCTACTTCTGATTTGCTTAATTTAATTCCCATCTCTTCTAATTTATCAATGGCTTGTAATCCAGACATTTTGCCACTTGCTCTATCAAGATAAATGTCAGTAATTTTTTTGTTATTATTAAACTCTAATTCTTTCTGCATAGCTTCATTTAATGTATTGCGATTTGTGTATTCTGCAATAATTTCTTTTTGCAATTCATCTTGTGTTTTTTGATCTAACGCAGCATACACATTAGACATCTTACCTAAATTGCCCTTTTCTAATTCTAATAACAAATGACTACCTTCAGGTACATGGTCAATATGAGTAGATAAATATTTTTTAATTGCGCCCTTATATGCAAGCTGTCTTTGTAAATCAAACTTCTCTAATAACTTAGCTTTTTCTTTAGGAACTCGATCTGCTAAATCACTTACACGTTTTGCATCAGGTGTTAATAGTGCATGTGCATCTATCATATTACCGTCAGTATCAATGAGCATATCCTCTAAAGCCACGCCATACATGTTAATCATGTTTTCAGCTTTATTAAGATTTTCAGCATTAATACGTAACACTTGATTAGCTAAAGCATTGTTATAAACTGCATTGCCTTTTAATGTCATGCCAGCTCTAAATGATGCCATTTGACTTGGATCAATTGTAGATAAGATTTTTGCTTGAGCATCAATCTTAGTTTGTAAATCTGCTCCTAACATTTGAACATCTACATCTGCACCAGCATCAATAGCTTGATTGATACGTTGTAATTCATTAACAAAGTTATACTCTAAATCTTGTTTAAGTAATTCTGATTGTGCTTTATGCGCAGCATCACCAAATACTGTACCTTCTGCATGAAACGCTTGATTAGGGTCTTCTCCACGTTCTACAGCTTTAGCAATTTGTTCTAAAGATGGTCGGTTAGTTACACCATAACGCAAACCCATGCGTTCTGCTTCTTTCTCTAAATCTTTATAAATGAAACCAGATAAGCGATCAAGACGAGCTTCTAATGCTTGTGATGATTGTATGGCATATTTAATATCAGTTGCTTGTAACTCAGTAGGTGCTTCTGCTCTAACAGAACTTGTATATTTATCTTGGGCCACTATACAGTCCTCCCCGGAAATCCTAATCGATCATACATGTATGCAGCTTCACCGAATTTAGCAGCAGAACTTAAATAAGAATCTCTAACGGCAGCATCGCCTGTAGCTTTAAAGATACCAGATTGTACATTGCCATTAATAATTTCATTTTCAAGATTCATTAATGCCATTTGATAATCTTGACCGTATTCTTGTTGATTAACAATTTCTAATAATTTAGCTGAACCATCTAAGCCATATACGCCACCTGAATAACGATGCGCAAGTAATGTAGAATTAGCAATATTAAGTGCTTTCATATGTTTAAGTGCATCTAATTCATAGTTTAATTTTTTACGAGCTAATTCAGCTTGTAATTTAGCATTTTCAATTTGCATCAAGCTTTTTTGCATTTGACCTTGTTGTATTTGTTGCATAATACCTAGGCCTTGTGATGCCATGTAACCGAATTGTTTTACAGTAATATCACCAAGTAAATCTGTACCTGTACTTAATAATGGTCTATTTAAAACATTACTAATGCTACTTCCAAGTGTACTAAAGAATCCTCCACCACCCGGTGCAATAATAGCTGGATTCATCATCATAGATGCACCCACTTGTGCCATAGGCACACTCATAGCTGCGGCAGTTGTTAAGGCCGGGGCTGCAACAGTAGCTGCTGCCATGCTTCCGCCAAATGCACTTGTTGCTGCTGGAATTGCGACTGGTAATCCCATTTATCTTCCTTGATGTACTGACACTTTATATTCCATACCTAATAAGGTAAACTTTAATGGCGCAGATTGTGTCACCGTAATCTGTCCATCTGCACTATAGCCTAGTATACCATGCAACGTCTTTGTTCCTGTATACTCTGGTACTGCTTTGTCTAATGCGCCAGCACCTAAAGCACGAATAGGAACTAAATTATCATTAATGACTAAGTTCTGTGTTTGATATAATAATGCGTTTACTTCAACAATACGTTTTCTAAAACCAATACGTGTACCCGCATCAATCCTTAATTCAAGTGGCATTGTCTTAATTTCAACTGAGATAGGTAATCCAACTTCACTTGATGTAGTGGGTGTATTAACAAAGGTGACAGCACTATCAGCCGTTTGATCTAATTCTACATAACCATCAGAAATCACATTAACGGTTGCGCCATCAATGTGTGATGCATCAAGACTAGAAGCAGTAGTGCCGACAACAGCAGAATCTGTGAGTCGTTCAGTTTCAAATACCTCCACATAATATTTATCTGTTCCACTATCAGCACGCTTAGCAACGGTATAAATGTCTGTAATATCTACACCGACATCAATGAATGAACCTACCGTTGTAAACTCAGAAGGTGCAATAACATTTTGCGCACGTAACAATGAGAAGGCAGCTATTGTGCCATCGGCTGCATTAACGATTAATAACAAATCGTTTTCGTCTGTATTAACAGCACGTCTAATATCCATACGTTTTGGATTCTTTAATAGATGGCCTGATAACAATGAAATCTTAGATGTTAAATAAGTTAACTGTGTATCAGAGTAAGCGATCTCAGATAAAGCCTTACCTTGTCTTTGTATAAATAAAATACCTGATTCTAATTGTTTGACACGCACACCCTCTTTACATCCATTACGTGATGTAGATGACAAGAAAAAGTCAGTTGGTGTAATAGGTGTTAATCCTTCTTGCGGAACATAGAATTCACCACCCGTAGTAAACACTTGAAGATCACGACCACTAATAATATCAACGATAGCATTATAAGTATTAGTATCAAGAGTAGCTTCCACAGCATCATCATCTAATCCTTCCACAGGCTCAAAATCAAAAAATAAAGCAACTTTAGAACCCCATATTGTTGATGGTCTTGATTTAGAACCACCAAAAAATAAACGTCCTTGATGAAATGTAACTGATCTAGGCCATCCACGTGATGCTGACCACACATCTTCATAGCCTGTTTCTAATTCCCATTTACCATTAGCAATAGCTGATGTATCAAAGAAAGGAAACTCAGTCACAACTTTAACAGATGTAGTACTTACATACTCTACAATTTTAGCTCGACCTTGTGGATCAGCATTGATGTATTGATTGACATGACCACTATTAAATACAGCAGAGGATGCAGTTAATGTAACCTTACCTGATACAGCACTTGGTGTAATTGTACCCGCTGGATTAGATGTACTGACTGTAAATGCATGCTTAGGTGTTGAATCAAATGTAATGTTTGAAATTGTCCATGTTGAATCATTTGCACCACGTACAATTTTTATTGGACGATGATCTTCATGAACGATAATAAGTGTATCGGCTGATTGAGTCCAAACAATATGATCTAAATGTGAGCCAGTTAAACCATAAGTAGATGTATCTAAATATGGATTGCCTGAGCCATTAATATTAGTTATAAGAACTTTGTCTTTATAAATATACATTCTGTCTGTAGTAAAACAAAGCATATAACTATCATCTACAGAGAATTCAAATGATATTAAACGCACACCATTTGCTGGTGAACCTCCAAGTTCATTAATAAACTTAGTTCCAGGTCTACGTCTAACTCCACCTTGAGGTTGACATACAACATTCTTAGCACGCTCTAAACCATTTTTGTAAGATTCAATATCAACACGTGAGCGAATTAATGGATCAAGCTCGCCCGAAGTAAAGTTAGTTTGTACGTTTACAAACCTAGCCATTAATATCTCACATCAATTAAAGAGAAGTCTTGTATTGCGTTTGTTGGTTGTCCTTGTCCATCAATGTTCATTGCTTGTCTCATGTAACCACCTCGGCCATTTTCGCCAGGTGTGCCTTCAGCAACTTGTTGCCAATAAGCAGACTTTTCATTTTGATCTGTAATCGGCATTGCTAAATGCCAAGCCATTTGGTATTTCAACAATTGAACAAAGAAATGCGGTAGTGCATATTCAGGTATATTGTATTGGTAATCAATGTATACCTTTTCATAATTTGTTAATACTTTATCGCCTTGAATTTTATAATCTCTTCGAGGCACTGCATAAGTTGTACTTGTATCATATAACGCTCTAGGTCTTGCAATCATGTCTGATGGCATTTGATACTCGTACTTGTATTCGTTAGTGGGTGTTGTAATTAATCGAGCTAATTGAACTTTTTTAAATGAAAAGCTCCATGGATAACTTGCTAATGTTTTAATCTTGACATCAGGGTATAGCCTACTACAAATGTTCGATTCATCTGTTCCTTCTGTAAAAGACGAAATTGGACTTGCGCCTAGCATTAATAATGCATCAGAACATATTTTAATATCGGTATCACCAGTTGCCATTTAATATCTCCAAATGTGCAAATAGACGGGAGCATACACCCCCGTCATCTGCATTTTTACTACTTAGTCTGCGTCAGCTACTGATAGTGCTGTACCATCAGAAACGTCAACAACGCCACTTGCATTAGAAAGTACAGTAACTAATGTTGATGTAGGAACAGAAGCGTCCCATACATGAATTAAGTCACCTACTTTTAATACTGTATGTGCATCATTGAAATAACCAGATGTATTAATGTCAGCAATAACATCAGTACCAGGTGCTGTATAACTCCACATTTGAGGAGCGTTACCAGCTTTAGACTGACCACCAATCGGTTGTAGGTTGTCTTTAGTATAAGCCATTATAACTTCTCCTTATCTTAAGATTCACGACATGTGAGTTGAACAATACCCTCAGCATCAATCGCAACAGCAGCAGCAGAAAGAACTGTATTTACTAAGTAAGAAGTTTTTTCTGCGATGTAGTTGATTTCGGTGCGAGGAGCGATACCTTCAGCATAACCCATAGCTTGCTTGTGGAATGCCCAAACAGTTCTATCTAAAGAACCATCAATAGCAAGACCACCTTCTGCACGATCACCCAATACATGGAACTTAAAGCCTAAGAATGTATCAAGTTCACCTTGTACTAAAGCTTTAATTGTATTGAAATCAGATGATGTAACAGCGTTTTCTGAAAGTAAATTAGCTAAAGAATTAGCATGAATAACGATATGACGATCCATTGGAGGAACGTTATTTTTATCCATAAGTTTTTTAGCTTCACGTAGTTTAGCTACGTTTAAGTTTGTATCAGTACCACCAATGTCGTTAGAAACGGTCAATGATGTGCCTGAAGCTGTTAATGCATCAATAATTAACTGATCTTGACGGCGACCAATAGCACTTGATAAAACTTGTACTAACTCTTGTCTTTCGTCAAAGTTAACTTTTTGTTGCATAAAAATATCAGAATACTCAGCAGCATTCCAATCTTGTAGTGTTGCAGTTACTTGTGAAAAATCCACATTAAGAGGTGTAACATCGGTTTGTGGTACACGAAGTGTAGCCGCCCCTTTACCTACTTTTGGAAATTTCACAACTTCACCCTCAACGCCTCGTCTCATGCGTGTAGCACCAACTAATTGTGCTTTAGCTTGGTACGCCTGTTTAACTTCGGCATCAAAGAGTGAAACAAAAGCATTAGATAAACCAATAGCCATTGTTATTCTCCTTATAGAAATTAATAAAAAATTAATCGCTGTGGTATGCCAGAGAATCTGGGCCGGTGCTTGCTATTTACGATAGCCAGTCGTCAAGATTACTTGCGTTAAGGGTTGTATACAGAATAGATACAATATGCCTTGATCCAATTTTACTATCAAATCAAGGCTATTGCAAGAAAGACTAGCTAAAGTTTTGAGCGAATGCTCGTTCTACTTTTTGCCTAAATGATGGGTCAGTGTGATAGCGTTCATCAGCAACCATAGCATAAAGCTCTTCTTTGCTTGGTGCGCCTTCTACCGGAGTTGTTTCTACTGGAAGTTTGCCCTCATAAGCTGATCGAAGTTTTTCTAATGCAGCAATACCTTTAGCTGTACCGCCCATAACTTTAAACTCTTCAAAATCATCTTTTGACCAAACACCTTTGTTTACTAATCCAGATGCCCATTTCACCATACTACCAATTCGAGCATCAGCATTTGGGCCAAGAGATTTACGTTCTTCTTGAATATTAGCTTCAAAAGTTTCCATTGTACCTTCGTTCATTTCTACAACTTGGCTAACTAATGCATCTAATGCTGCTTGACTTACACCATATTCAGATGCCCAATTCATAACGTGTTGTCTAATTGGATCACTTTCTGGCGTATTGCCAAAAGCAGTAGCATCATATTTGCCATCTGCCGGTGGTTTATGTTTTCCTTGTGAGATTTGTTTGCGTAGATCCATCCAAGATTTTGCAATCCCTTCTAGATCAGGTTCGGAATCATCTTTTTTCCAAAAGTTTTCGGGCCACCAATCTGGTCTTTCTAATGGCTCGTCATCTTGTGCTGCTAATTCAGCGGGATCACGATGATCTATTTCTACTTTTTGTGGATCTGATGAGCTGGCTTCCTCATTTTCGACTGTTGCTGAATCGAGTAGGCCAGTTTCTTCAGGAGTTGTTTCTTCTTGAACACTAGGCTCGATTGTTTCTTCGCTCATTATAATTTCCTTGCTCTAATTAACCTTGCTTCTAAGTCCTTTACAATACTATTTTGTCCTTCACGGTAGTAAGCGTAACTTGGATCGCTACCCGGCAAGGCGACAGGTTGCTCAACAACTGCATCACGCAGCCATTGCATTAGTTTTTGACCTTCTTCATTGCCTATTACTCTAAGCACTAATCGGTCTAAATCATCTCTTTGTTGCTGTACATCTCTAGTATCAAGCGGTAATGCTTGCTCTAAATCATCCCATCCAGCCATAATCTATCCTTGTTGTTGTGTAGCGGCTTGGGCAACTTGAGCAACAGCTTCAGGATTTTCTTGCGCCATTTGCATCATTTGCTGTTCTTGCATTGCTTGAGCCTGTTGTTGTTGTAACATCATTCTTTCTTGTGGGGTTGGTCTAAGTTTTTGTGGTACGCCTAGTTTGTCAGCAATATAATCCATCATTTCATCCATCTTAATAGACATTGCTGGGTTCGGTGTTTGTTGTGCAATTTGTGCGTATTGCATAATATTTTGTACATCTTCCATGTTTTGTGCCATGGCTAATGGAGCAACTGGACTAATTTTAATTTCTAAGCCATTTACTTTGAGTGGCAAAGTAATAATACCGCGCTCATCCATCACTTCTAAAATTTTGCTCACTAATGGAATCATGGTTTCATTAATCAATCGACCAAATGCAGAACCTAAATTTTGTGATAATTCTTTCATACGCTCTACAACTTCTGTCGCACTACGTGCTGACATATTATCAGGAGGTAAGGATTCATCTAATAGAATACGTTTAATGTTTTGTACAAGATCATTAATCACAATTTGTGATACATTAAAATCACCCGAACGTGGTAATGGTCTAAGCGATTCACCTTGTGGGCCACCGTTACGTGCTACAGGAATAATTGCACCTGGCATAATCTTAACGGTATTTGGATTTAATACACCATCATCCGCAGCAGTATAGACACCACTGATTGCAAGTGATGCATTTTTTAATACCAATTCTTTTGTTTTATTTAATGTTTTAATATCAGGTAATGCAGTAATTAATGGGCCACGACCATACAATTCACCCGCTACTTTTGCATAACGTGATACGATCCATGGACTACGTATTAAACGTTTATAAAGAATTTCTTGCTTACTATTTTTATCAATGACGTGATAACAATAATCACCACGCTTTTGATCAAAGACAGTAGCTTCAACTAATTCAATTTCGTCCGTAGGTTTTTGTTCTATCTTGTCTAATAATTCTTTAGGTATTTTTGCTTCAGGCCATTGTCGTTGAATGGATTCACCTTTAATACGAATACGTCTATAGACATTATCAACATGTCCATTTGCACCTTCTTCAAATGCAACTAAATATTGTGGAATAGGAATAAAATTAATCGGTGATAAATCATCACCGGGTTGCACCATCATAACGGCAGTACCTACACATAGGTCTAATAAGAATTCACCAATAGCAATATCAAAGTTTGATTGTTTTAATGTATCAAACATTTTGTCTGAATACATATCTAATGCAGCTTGTGCTTCAGGTCTACGATCCACAGGAATATCAGAACCAGGTTCGAGTCGGCACCACTTTCTTTGTGGAGGAAAGATGCCAGACTGCATTCTATTAGCAAAGCGTTGTGTTGATGCAATGGCAGTAGAATCGAAGATACGTCCCATTTTTTTTGTACCACCGACTTTACCTTCATAATGTCCATCGTAAAGATTACGTTGTGGCAAAGCAAACTCATATGCTTCTTCATACAGATTTCTAAAATCTTCTTTGCGTGTTAAAGCTTTTTCATGACGCTTTAATACGTCTTCTGCTTTTAGTCTCATCATCTCTGCCATAATTATGCCTTTTTATTTTTGTTAGCAAATGCGCGTGCTTCTGCTTTGTTACTGAACCCCCACTTTTGTAATGCTAATTTAAGTCGAGTCGGTTTACCTTTTTCATCTTTTAACGGGCCATCCATCCCAGAAAAACGAGCAGCAAAAGATACACGGCGACCATCAGTGCCAGAGCTTTGCGGTGCTTTAAGGTTAGATCCCTCTTTGTTTTTGAAATATTTTCGCCCAGCTTCATTAAGTCCGCCTTCAGGATTCTGATATTTTTTAGCTACCATTATTCATACCACTCTAATTCTAAAGTTGCATATTGTGATGTACCGCTCACATTTGTTAATCTAACTAAATAATTTGTTAATGGTGACAATATATATTCTAATGAACCGCCTTGACCACCACCCGCTTTTTTCTTAACACCACCCGCTAACAATTCAGCAAATACTTCTGTTCCTGTAGATGATACGGTTGGATCAAGTAATGCTGCTGTGCTACTTGTTTTACTGCTTGTTCTATTTCTTTTGACAGCTGTCTTACTTGTGCCGCCTGTAGCTGTTGCACCTTCATATAAATAAAGTTCAGCATCACCACCACAAACAGCACCAATGGTCATGTGCATGGGTACACCTGATGCAGATGCAATGACAAAATCAATTGAGTCAGTATCAACTAATGGCGTTCCATTTGTTCTATTCTCATAAAGAAAATAAGCATTACCTTCATGCAACCTATGATGATTAACATCTACCGTAATGAGCGGTCGTTCACTACCTGTTACATGTTGGTCATTATTCTCATCAGTTTGTGTTAGCGTCACAAATCTTGACTTAGTATTATCTGATTCTCTTGTAACAGTTAAAACCATTTATTTTTTCTTTTTAGGAAAACCTTTTAGCATATTCTTATACGCTTTATCAGAAATAGTAGATTCTGATTTTGGTCGGCTAGTGCCAGCTTTTTTACGCGCATTCATATTTGCATATAATCCAGGTTTGCTCATTTTTTATCCTTTTTATCAGATTTAAACATACTCTTAATTTTATCTAGCACTATGTTATCTTTCATTGTGCCTTTGGTTGTAAAATATTCGTTTTGTAAATCTAGAAATAATTCTTTATCATTTTGAAATGCCCATTCCATATATTTACGAGTAGGCTTACCATCCTTGCCCATAGGTACGTCTTGATACTTATCTTTATCTTCGCTCATTTTAAACCTCCGGTGGATAACCTAAATCTGACTTACGAATACCTAAACCTGTTTCGCCTAGTTGTGGTAATCCGCCAGCAGAACCTTCTGTACCTATATAACTTATGCCTGATAATAAACCGCCACCTTGCATTCTTGCCTTACGTCTTGCTGCTGCACGTTCTGCCGCTGGATCTCGACCTTGAATTTTTTTTGCTTCAGCAACGGGTGCGGGTGCGGGTGCAGCTTTAGGTTTTGAGGGGGCAACTGTTTTTACAATCGGCTTCGCAACGGATTCAACAACTTTACCTACCGCTTTAACGGGTGCAGTAACAACCTTAGCAACTTTTTTTCCCATATTATGCTCCTAATGTTGTTTTAGTTTCTTCTTCAGGTGCAACACCTAGCTCTGGAGAGAATCGTCCAGCAAGTAAAGAACGTTGTCCACCCGCACGTCTTGCGCGTTGTTTTGATGATAATTGTTCTGCATATTGTCTTTTTTGATCTTCTGCTTCTTTACGTGCAGTGTCAGCTTGTTCACGTTGCAAACGTAAAGATTCCATTGCAGCAGAATTGTCTGGCTTGCCGCCTATCAATCCACCCATTACTTTCTCCTCATGATATATGTGTCATCTTTATCTGCACTGTAACCAATCATCAATCCTTCAGGAATAAAACCTAAAGTTTTTGCCCAGCCAACAGCACGCTTATCTGTAGATTTTACTGTAATTTGTAAGCGATGTAAATTAAAAATCCCTGTACATTCATTAAAAAATATTTTAGCGGCTTTTGTCATGGTAATAGGATAGTGTCTTGCTTCTTCTGATAACATAGCCCACGCTTCACCAACACCAACCCAGAGTAGCACACAACCAAAGACAGCGACAGGCTTATTATTAGCAAACGCAGTAATACTAGGGCCAGCCTTAGACTGCCCGTCCAACATACGGATTCTATCTTCAATCGTAGTTTGTTTAGAGTCATACTCGTCTACTGCCTTACATTGATAACCATGCTCAATATGAAACGGTAAATAAAATACCCCCTTACCAGTTGGCATCTTTTTTATAATATCAACTTCATTATACATCACGAAAACACGTCAAAGTCTGAATTAACAACAGTTTGTGTAATAATCGTTTTAGCACTTAAATTAGACTTGGTCATACGTTTATGTTCCCCTCCACCTAACATTAAGTATCCAAACGCATCACCAATGTGTGAATGTTCGTTTTTATTAGGACTGTCTCTAAAACGTTCTTGTCCAGCACCAACGCTGACACGTTTAAAATGATAACCGCCGGCTAATGATTTACGTAACCGCTTACAACTTGTATGAATAATTAATCCTGGTTTCCCATTAATCAATCGTTGCATAGGTGCTGCTGCACCTTCACGCCTGACTTGAAAGTTATTTGATGCTGTGGGTTGTGCGCGTAGTCCTAGCGTTCTTAAATAATCAAATGCCGTTACTTCATAAATAGCATCACGCTGCATACCCGCGGGATCACCCCAAATTAACACTTGTGCTTTTGGGTATTGTGCATTTAGCTCTGCTAATAACTGTTGACCAAATCTTTCTAGTCCCATATCTTCGGTAACAATCTCATGCAATACTACCCATCTGCCATTATTTAATCGTTGACCAATCGCAGCAGCGGGCGTTAAACCAAAGTCAAGACCAACATGAATCGGTAAGGTTGGATCATAATCCACTTCACCACTCATCATTTGATCATTGTATTCAGGCCACACAGGTCGACCTTCTTGTACGTAAGTATACTTACCTTCAGCATAACAACGGATCCAATCTAAATTCTTACCGCCTAACATTTGCATGTAATACCCTGACGGTAGATTTTTTACGTTCTCTGCTTTTGGATTAATCTTCCACCAACGCCCACCAGAAAAGATATGATCGTTTGCTTCTGGACTGTCAGGCAATTCATCTGCACCAACTTCAATAACACCACCGGGTTGTTTAAAAAAGTCCCAACCGTATTTACCACTGAGTTTTTCTTTTTCAGATAAACGAAACCACCAATGGTCATCGTCCATTGGGTTGGTATCCATCCAAACACCATGCCATGTGGGGCCACCATCTTTTTGTGTGGGGTAACGACCAACACGATGGGTGAGTCCGTCAATGACGGCTTTGGGCAACTCCCTTGCCTCGTTCACCCATGCGCCAGTCAGCTCTAAGGATAAGAGTTTCCTCACATCCTTTGGCTGATCCAATGCTAAGAATATCACTTCACAATCGATGCCCGCAGCATCACCGCGGGAAGGGAGGCGAATGTGATGAGTGATCGGAGGAGTATATAGCATTGGCCCAAACGTATTCTCAGGAAAGAGTTCTTGCCAAGTTTTAATCGTTGTTGTCTTGAGTTCAGGATAAGAGTTACGTACAATAACAAAGCGAGTGTAACGTATGCCATCGACAGGGGATGGCTTTTGCCTAACGGCACGCATCATAATCTCAGCAGCACAGGCGTAAGATTTGCCTGAGCCTACTGGCCCCATCAATCCACGAACAAATTTATTGCTTTGTAAAAAGTTATAGACAACAGGACTGGTACTAAAATCTAAATCAATACCAGGGCCAGCAAGCTGTTTCTTGCTACGCTCTTTATTATTGCTCATCGTCGTCTATATCAGGATGCTTAGCATTGAGTAACTGTCGAAGACGTTGATTATCTTGCCATAGCTCATCTATGATTTTCATAACACGTGTGTTATTCATATTAGCCATAGCAAACTCCTCGCGCAACAATTCAATCTCTGCTTTGATTTCCATGGTCTTTCCTCCATTGTTTCCAAAGTTGTAATGTGTGTATTGCTTTATCTATATCTTCATCACCATTACCCTTACGATCTACTCGTACAATGTACTTAATAGCCGTATGTTGCATGGGGTTCAATCCGTTTACCATAGAAAATTCCATGGGTTGGATTTTCATTTGTGCATAGTGATTACCACCTACTTGGGTGTCACTCGGTTTCGTCATTATCAATTATCTCCGGAGCCTTAACATTAATACCAATCACGGATGGTCGATCCGATTCATCAGGATTATCTAACAAGCCACTTGCTTTCGCAAGTAAACGTAAGGTTTGCACCTTATCCCAAAACTCAATGGCAATTCTTCCATCACGGTCAATCTTAATGGATTTAATCGATTGCAATGCATGTTCGGGAATGTCTTTACTGGCTTTCACCTGAACATTCCCTTCATGATCCCATTCCATAACATCCGTAATTTTTGTGTTTGCCATACAAAGTAAACTGTATGCTACGGCTTCACGATTGGCTGCTAACGTATTACTACGTTCTAAACTCTTTTGCAGTTTACGTACACCACCGTAGCCAGCTAAACTTGGTATAGGTTTTTGCTTGTTTTTAGCTTCACTCATTAAAAGGGAATATCGTCCATAATTTCATCGAGTTCTTCCACAACCTGACCAGCCGGATTATGGTTCGGTGCTGTCCTGGTTTCCGCGGGTTTGCTTCCTTCCACACGATTACCAATCTTGATTGTGCGAAAACCTACACCATCAGCCTTTACCTTATCCCATACATCTACCCAATGTTCTGTGCCGTCTGGCAAAAGAATCTTGCCGCGATAATCTGCGTGCCAATCTTCTGACTTACGGTCATTAGGCCATGCAGAGCCTTGGCCTGGTTTTGGTTCATATTTAGTTTCTGCCATAATCATCTCCTTGATCTTCATATAAATAAACAACGGTTTTACCACCGTCAACTTGCTCGCCTCTAGCAATTTCAATGAAATCAATTTGGCTGTCATCATCATACATGCCAGCTTTCATTAATGCATCTAATATTGCCTTTAATGTATTATCCAAATCAAACTTACGTTTTGACCGTGGATGAATACAAATATTAATTGCTAGTCTTTTATTGCCAAAGGTTTTCGCGCGCGAATTTTTGACAATAAGAGATACCTCTTTCGTAAATGCTTGGCCCTCTGGACTGATATAACGTCTATGCCCATTCGCTTTCCAATAACTATTGACACTAGGCGGGTAGGGTAACACAAGCTTTACGCTAGGACTCATTTACCGTACTGTTTTTGAATCGCTTCGTTAATCAACAGTGCTTTGGTTTTACTTAAATCTGCTGCTGCTTTGGCTAGTATGGCCACACTTTCCGGTGTGAGTCTAACCAAAAAAGGTTTTAAATCACCCATATCAATCTCCTTTATATTTAATTTTAACGTTCTTCTTTTTACGCTTTGCCATCTCTTTTCTTATCTTCTCTGTTTTTGCTAACAACGACTGTTCGGCATCCTCACGAACAAGGCGACACAACTCTAGATAATGTGATGCGGGCAAAGCTCGACCAGGCGTGTGCTGCCAACCCTTAGTCATTTTGAAATAGCCATCCTTTCGTGTAAATTTTGCTGGCAAAGCTTCGCCATTGTTAAACACATCACAAATCATTTTATAAAAATCTTTAACGGTCATCATAATTACCCCATTGTTCTGCCATAGCATCAGCTATGCCTTGAAATGTTGTATTGCGTATCTTAGCACGTTCTTTTGGGGGCTTACTTGCAGCATCAGCATACCACTTAGTCATACGTTTACCGCTTTTGTATGTTACAAATTCACCCTTATCTACAATATCTGTAGGTTTTAGTAATGGCAATCCTTTTAACCATAAGCAAGTTGATTTACTTGCTTCATGTCCAAATTGCCATGGCTGTATAATTTGATTTGGTTTTCTATATGTTGTACTCATAATCCCAATAGGATTTTCTATTGCTATTTTATCTATTGGTGCATTAACCAAACTCATAAAGAAATTAATTGCATCTTGTCTATCTTGTTGTCTTGTAGGAAATCGATCTTTATATTCAGGTTTAAACCATTTATTTCCTGTGACTGTTAAATAGGTACATGGAGGATGAGCAATCATCATATCCCAACCATCATTCAATATCTCTAGTACATCACCTTGGTAATGGTTTCCAGGAATGTCTGTAGGAAGCAAATCACATGACCAAGCATCATGCCCACGAGCTGCAAATGCTTCTCTTACTGTTCCGCTAAATTCACATGCAACTAATATTTTCATTATTTATTAGCCTGGTTATCTATTCTATTTACATTTAAAATATGTTTAATGTCTTGGTTATCTAGCATATAGTCTTTGACATCGTCCCACTTTACTTTTTCATCATAAACAATCCGTCTTAAATTACCTCGGATGCCTGGGTATGCAGAGCGCGGTCTCATCTCCACATACCCCAACCCCATTAACTTTTTTAAATGGTACTGAATTGCTTGTGGACTCACCTGTAAATCTTTACCTAATGTATTAATACCTACAATACTAAAACCTTGTTTATTACAATAGGCAGCTAATATGGCCAACACACGAATGTTGCCATTGGTAACTTTTTTATCTTTAATGGCTTTAAAGGGCAAGACGACAAAATAACGATGATCTTTATTTCTAAACTTCTTAATCTGTATAGATTCAGGTATTTTGTATTCCATAGAGATATCATATCATCTGAAGATATCTAGTCAATAGATTCCACAGAAAACTCTTGAATTTTCCGTGGTGATTTATATTGACATATGTCATATATGTAATACAAAGCTATCCATAAGTAAAACTTATCACAATACTCATAAGTAAAATAAATCACATGGGTGTAGAAATCTCTGACAAATAATGTAGAATGTTTATTACGGGGCCATGACCTAGCCCGGCTGTACGTAGGTATGACGAAAGCCATAAACAGAGTTAACGTGTCCGGGTGAAACTGGGAGTATCACGGTAAGTTTAACAAACTTATATCACTGATAAACGAGAATACCCAGAGAAATCTGTATTTAATTATACAGGTTTGGTTTATATGGAGGAACGATAACTGATCACTTCATGTTTGTTCATCCTCCATTGTTTTTTTTATATAAAAAAATACCTATGAAACCCGTGAACCACTCACCCTGTGTTAATCAATGTCAATTGGATAACGATTCTGTCTGTAAAGGATGTGGTCGTACACTCCATGAGATAGACACTTGGTCAACGCTTGACTCTATAGACAAAGAAAATGTGTTCAAGATTGCTAATGAACGACTTTTCAGAAAATTGTCAAAAATTTGAGTAAGACACCTCGGTATATACCATGAGGGTGGGGGGGGATAAGGTCGCCTGGCTACACGATCGCAAGGTTATCCACATATTATCCACAACCTTGAGTAATTATGTTAAATCACCATGGTAAATATTTTTAATTTGGTTTTATGTTTACTATTTCAAACTAGTTAATCATCATCATTCATTCACGGTGTTATATCAATCTTATACCTTTAATATATATACATACACACATTGATTTAGAATACTTATCACAATCCAGGGATTGATAAATTATTTGTATCATACCAGGTATTGCATTAGATATCTTTTTAGTTTATTGTAGCCCTTATGGATATCTAATATCCATCTTTAATTAATCTTGAAAGGATATATTA